>OKSC01000908.1_pt1 | contig 31989 bp, 26 predicted proteins | sample 1601161 | NCBI WGS metagenome assembly OKSC01 (sample SAMEA3541552, study PRJEB24748) | human gut metagenome | biome: human gut; feature: human-associated habitat; material: faeces | place: China | collected 2012 | reverse complement strand
GGCCAGATTGCCGGGCTGAATGTTGCCGAAAATCAGAGCGGCACGGATGTGCCGGCGCCAGAAACCGAACGGAATTTCAACTGTCCCTGCGATTTCGTTCCAGCGCCGGTCGGCCTCGGCCTCAAGGAAAACGGCGTCGTCCGCCAGCGCGTCGAGCGAGCGGAAGAGGCCGCTTTCGCTCCCCGGCGTCAGATCGTACAGGGCGGGCAGAATCCGGTTGCGGAGCGCGTTGCGCGTCAGCGACTCGTCGGCGTTGCTCGAATCGACGGCCCAGCCGGAGATGCCGTTGTCGCGCAGGAAGGCTTCGATTTCACTGCGCCGGAACCGCAGCAGCGGCCGCAGGAACGTCACTCCTTCGACCCGGGAACGTTCGCGCAGCGGGACGAGGCCGGACGCATTCGAGCCGCGCAGCAGCCGCAGCAGCAGCGTTTCGGCCCGGTCGTCGGCGTGATGCCCGAGGATGACCGCGGCATCGTGACGGTTCCCGGCAAGCCGCTTCCAGACGTCGAGGCGCGCGTTCCTGGCCCGCGCTTCGAGGTTCGGGCCCGGAGCGAGATGCAGCTCGACCAATCGGAATTCGATGCCGTGCGCCGCGGCGAACCGGGCGGCATCGCGCGCTTCGCCGCGTGACTCTTCGCCTCGCAGCCCGTGGTCGAAATGGACGGCGGTGAGGCGAAAGCCGATGCGTTCCCGGTAAAGCCGGGCGGCAAGCAGAACCGCCGTGCTGTCCGCCCCGCCGGAGAAGCCCGCGTAAAGCGTTCCGCCCCGGAAAGATTCAAAAAGTTTGCCGCAAATTTCGAGATTCATTTGTAAAGCGTCCGTTTCAGTTATAATATATATGACAGGAAAGAGAACGCAAGGAGTTTCAAGATTTATCATGGCTTATATTGTTGTCGCGACGAGCAATGCGCATAAGGTGGAGGAGTACGCGAAACTCCTGGAAGGGCAGAAGGTCGAACTGAAGTCCCTGCTCGATTATCCGAATTTCCCCGGCGTCGAGGAGGATGGCGCGACGTTTCGCGAAAATGCCGCGAAGAAGGCGCTGGCCGCCTGCAGGTACTGCGACGTGCCGGCGTTTGCCGACGACTCCGGGCTCGAGGTCGAGGCGCTCGAAGGCCGCCCCGGCATCTTCTCGGCTCGCTACGCGCCGACCGACAAAGAGCGGATTGCGAAGCTGCTCGAGGAGCTGAAGGATAAGGAGAACCGCCGCGCCCGCTTCGTCTGCGCGATCGCAATCGCGATCAACGGCGAGGTGATCGAGACCTTCGAGGGAGAGGTGAAGGGGAGCATCGTCGACGCGCCGCGCGGCGCGGACGGCTTCGGGTACGACCCGATTTTCCTGCCCGACGGCTACGACCAGACCTTCGGCGAAATGCCGCAGGAACTCAAGAACCGGATCAGCCACCGGGCGGCCGCGTTCAAGATGGCGCTGAATTTCGTGGAAGACGAGATGTCGGTCCTGGACGACGATTTCGATCTTTGATCCCGTAATTGCATTTTGCGGGAACGCATGATATATTAACGCGTTCGGGATTTTTATTTAATCATATTTCGATTGCAGGTCAATGGAACACGGTCAATATCTTTTCGCCGGCGACGCTTATGATACGCCGGAAAGTATGCGGAAGTCCATGCTTTACCGTCTGTCGCTCGGCAGCCGCTGGTACTTTTATCTGAACAACTTCGGCATATTTGCACGGACCGGACGCTGCGGCCGGCGCGGGCGGCTCGACAAAGAGCGGCAGATTTATTACTCCAACAAAAACTTCCGCCTGGTCGAGAAGTGCGGCGGCAGGATCCACCTGCGCGGTCTGGAAAATCTGCGCGATGTCTCCGGCGAGCCGGTGGTCCTGATCGGCAACCATATGAGTCTGCTGGAAACCGCGCTTTTCCATGCGGTCGCTCGGGAGTATCTCGATTTCACGTTCGTCATCAAGCAGTCGCTGCTGACGGTGCCGTTTTTCCGGGATATCATGCGGTCGCTCGGGGCGATTCCGGTCGGCCGGGAGAACCCGCGCGACGACCTGCGCGCCGTGCTCGGCGACGGGAAAAAGGTGCTGGAATCCGGCCGGTCGATCATCATTTTCCCGCAGTCGACCCGCAGCGAGACGTTCGACGCGGCGAAGTTCAATTCCATCGGGATCAAGCTGGCGAAGTCGGCCGGCGTCCGGGTGCTGCCGTTCGCCCTGAAAACGGATTTTCTGGGCAACGGGAAATATTTGCGGGATATGGGGCCGGTGCGGCCGAAGCGCGGCGTCTATTTCGAGTTCGCGCCGGCGCGCGCCGTCGAAGGGAACGGCCAGGCCCTGCAGCAGGAGATTATCGGGTTCATTCAGTCGCGTCTGGCCTCCTGGCAGGCGATGGATTCCGAGCAATAAGGGAGAGAAGGGAAGAAGATGAGCAACGTTTCGATTCCGGAGAAGATGCTGGCGTGGCCGCTGTTCGGGGCGGGGATGGAAAATTTCGGCGTGAACGACTGTCCCTGCACGATTCCGGTGCCCGAGATCGGGCCCGATGAGCTTCTGGTGCGGATCGATGCGATCGGCCTTTGCTTCTCCGATGTCAAACTGATCCGGGCCGGTGAGGCGCATCCGCGCGTGATTTCGAAGGATCTGAAGAAGGACCCGGTGATTCCGGGCCACGAGGCGGTCATGACCGTCGTGAAGGTCGGAGACAAGGTCGCCGACAAGTTCGATGTCGGCCAGCGCTTCATCATTCAGGCCGACGTGTATGTGAACGGCAGGGGATTCGCCTACGGTTACGCGATCAACGGCGGCATGGAGCAGTACAGCGTGATCGACCAGCGCATCCTGAACGGGGACGAAGGGTGCTATCTGCTGCCGATCTCCGACGATATGCCGTCCGCCGTCGCCGCGCTGCTTGAGCCGTGGACCTGTGTGCAGGCCAGCTATATGATCGAAAACCGCACCGCCCCGCTGCCGAACGGCCGGGTCTTCATCGCGGCCGGCGACAATCAGATTTACGGCGCCGGCGAGGCGCTGAAGAAGGCGGCTCCGGCCAGCGTGGTCGGCTTCGGGCTGGCCCCGGAGGCGGTTGAAGCGCTGAATGCCGAGCTCGGCGTCAAAATGACGCTGGTGGACGAAATCCCGTCCGGCGTCCAGTTCGATGACATTTTTCTCTGCAATCTTCCTGCCGAGTTCGCGGAACCGGCGGCCAAGCTCGGCAGCCGCGGCGCGGTCACGAGTTTCATCGGCGACTACGCCGGCCGCAGCGGCATGTTCGACGTCGGCCGGATTCATTATGAAGGCTTTTTCTATCAGGGTGCGCCGGGGACCGTCCTGTCGGCAGCCTACGGCCGGAATGTCCGCAGCAAAGTGAAGAAGGGCGGCACGTGCTGGCTGCCCGGCGGAGCCGGCGCCATGGGCCAGATGCATACGCAGCTGGCGGTCGAGAATCCGGAGGGGCCGGCGCGCATTCTCGTGACCGATATGGATTCATCCCGCATCGCGAACGTCGAACGGCTGCTCGCCGAAACGATCGCGGAACGCGGCATCGAATTCAAGGCCGTGAATCCGTCGTCGCTTTCGAAAGAGGAGTTCGACGCTCTGCTGCGCGAATTCGCTCCGGAGGGATTCGACGACATCATCATGCTCGTGCCGGTCGTGCCGGTGCTGGCCCACGCCGCGAATTATCTCGGCGAAGACGGCCTCATGAACATCTTTGCCGGGATTCCGGCCGGAGTCGAGGGAATGCTCTCGATCGACGGCATGGTGAACCGCGGCTGCCGGTATATCGGTTCGAGCGGCAGCCGCACCGAGCACCTGCGCCACACGCTCGTGCTGGCGGAGACCGGGGAGCTGAATCCGGTGACCGCGCTTGCGGCTGTCGGCGGCATGAAGGCGCTGAAGCAGGGGCTTGAGGCGGTGATGAATGCGAAGTTCCCGGGCAAGACTGTGATTTTTCCGAATGCGCCGGATATGCCGCTGACGCCGGTCAGCGAGATTGCGAAGCTCGGTTCCGCCGTGGCCGGCACGCTCGACTGCGGCGGCTGCTACACCATGGCGACCGAATTGGAGCTCAAGCGCCTCTATGAGAAGGAAGGATGACGCGATTGCTCTCGGCTAAAGGAAAATTTCTGCTTGCGGCCTTTGCGCTTGCGGCGGCGCTGGCGGCGCCGCTGCAGGCTGCGAGCCTCGGCGCTTCGAAGCTGAATTTCGCCTCCTTCAAGGAGTTCAATGCGGACAGCTGGCAGTTTGTCGGGCAGAACATCGTGGCGAAAGGGGTCTATATTCCGGCCGGCGATCTGGAGATTTATGCCGACCAGGCCACGATCAACATCGAAAGCAGGGATATCGAGGCGGTCGGCAATGTCCAGGTCTACCGCTGGGAAAATTCGGGCGGCGTGGTCGATATGGCGAAGCTCGCCCGGATTCAGAATACGCCGAACTGCAGTGTGACGCTTCTCGGCATCACCGGTGACGTCTGGGGAGATTTGTCGGTTCAGGTCAGCATTTCGATGCTTACCGACAACATCAAGGCGCAGCGGCTGGTCGGCAATCTGGACAGCGGATACTTTCAGTTTGAGGACGCCCAGTTCCGGTTCAAGACCTACGTCTGCCGGGCCGAGCGGGGCGAACGCAAGCCGGACGGCATCATCACCGTTAAAAACGCCGAGATCAGCTCCTGCAATTATCTGGAGGACGACAACGGCCACTATTCGATCGGCTGTACCGAGGCGCAGTTTACGCCGCATACGACCGAGTTCTACGGCATGGAGACGATCGACACCGATGTCGGTGATCACACCGTCTTCCTGACCAACGGATTCTGGAAGGTTTACGGAGTGCCGGTGCTCTGGCTGCCGGTTTTCTACAAGCCGAAGGACGAATCGCTGGGGCTGTTCAGCATCCAGTGGGGCGAGGCGTCGGACTGGGGCTATTACGTGATGCTTTCGAAGCGGTTCGACTTCAGCGAATACCCGTATGCGTCGGTCAAGCTGCTCGGCGACTATTATTCGAAGCGCGGCTACGGCTACGGCGCCAAGGCCGACTTCGAGACGGACAACTCGCGGACCGAAATCTTCGGCTACGGCATCTGGGACTTCGACCCGAACAAGACGGATGACTACGACAAATACCGCATCAGGGTGCCGAAGGGACGTTACGACTTCCGGATTTCGAATGTGACGCACATCACTCCGCGCCTTGATTTCCGCGGTGCGCTGGAGGTTATCAGCGACCCCTATTTCACGCGGGACTTTTTCTCGGGGCGCTACAACCGCAATCCGCAGCCGGCGACCTATATGTCGCTCGAACAGCAGTTCGACCATTTCAGCGCCTCGCTTTATGTCCGGCCGAAGGTCAACAGCTTTTACACGACCGTTCAGCGGCTGCCGGGTTTTCGCCTTGATGCGCACCGCCAGCAGATCCTCAATACGAACTTCTACTACCAGGGCGATCTTTCGATGGATTACATGAAGATGGACTGGATCAAGTTCGATTGGGACACCAAGCGGTATCCGAACGAGAAGTTGAAGAATTATTCGAGCTTCCGTCTCGATACGACGCACTTCCTGTATTTTCCGCTCCGTTTCGACTGGCTGACGCTGGTGCCGCGCGCCGGCCTCAAGCTGACCGCCTATTCCAACACGTCGAAGGAGAAGGTGACGGTCGAGGACCTCAATACGCTGTTCCAGGCCGCCGACCCGCAGAATACGCGGGGGATGCTGCTGCACAATTATGACGACAAGGGCAAGGCGAAGCTGCGGTTCGCCGGGGAAATCGGCGTGGAGGCTTCCACGAAAATCTATAACTCCTGGCAGGATGTCCGCAGTTCGTTTCTGGCGCTGGACGGTCTGCGGCACGTGATTCGGCCGTATATCAATTACACGCTGATTCCGAAGCCGAACGTGAAGCGCGACCATCTTTATTACTTCGACGACATCGACCGGATCGATGAGCAGCATTTCATCCGCTTCGGCCTGGAGAACCGTCTTCAGACCCGGGACGGCAGCTCGATCCGCGACTACTTCACGATGGAGAACTACTGGGATCTGCATATGCGCAAGGAGGAAGGCTTCAGCCAGATCGGCGATTTCTGCACGATTCTGAGCGCGACGCCGTTCAAGGGCTTCACGGTCTCCACGCTGTTTTCGATCGACGCCGGGGGCAACAACGGCAAAGTGCCGGAGACGGTCCGCGACGGCCGCGACGCCGGGCATCCCGGCATCAACCTCAAGTGGCTGAACCGCTGGAATATTTCGCTGAAGTATTCGCCGGCGGACGATTGGGATTTCACGTTTTCCTACATCTACCACCGCCCCTATGCGTCGCGCAGCGCCTATTCGATGGGGTCCACGCTGACTCAGCTTGACGCCGGTTCGTTCTTCAACAAATATTTCAGCGAGCATACGGAGCAGTTCCAGTTCAGCGTCCGGCTGCCGATCACGCCGGACCGCCGGACCTTCGCGTCGTACGCGATGTCTTACGATGTCCAGGAGGGGTATATCGATGTCCACACGCTGCAGGTGGTCCGCAACTTCCACTGCTGGGAGGTTGCCGCGGGGTTCCAGTGGGAGCGGGATACCGATGACGACCGCTATAAGCAGAGCTTTCTTTTTTCGATCTATCTGACCGGGTTGACCGGGCCGCTGCAGAGCGGCCAGAATTCGATCCTGACCCGGGCGGACAACGCGATGCGGGCGCCCGGCTCGTCGCGCGGCAGTAAATTCTGGAGCAATTGACCATGTATATCGTAACGGGAGGCGCCGGCCTGATCGGCAGCGCCGTCGTCTGGGGCCTGAACCGGCGCGGCATCGAAGACATCCTGGTGGTGGACCACCTCGGGAATTCGGACAAATGGAAGAATCTCTCGGCGCTCTCCTTCTCCGACTATATGGAGAAGGAAGCGTTCCGCTCCCGGCTTGCCGCCGGCGGTTTCAACGGCGCCCGCATCGAGGGCGTGATCCATATGGGGGCCTGTTCCTCGACCATGGAGCGGGATGCGTCATACCTGATCGACAACAATTACCATGCGACGAAAGAGCTGGCCGAATACTGCCTTGCCCGGAACATCCGTTTTCTCTATGCGTCGAGCTGTGCGACCTACGGCGACGGCAGCCGCGGCTACGTTGACGACGAGTCGCGGATCGAGGAGCTGCGGCCGATGAACATGTACGGCTACTCGAAGCAGCTTTTCGACCTCTGGGCGAAGCGGCACGGCGCGCTTGCGTCGATCACCGGCTGCAAATTCTCGAATGTCTACGGGCCGAACGAGCGGCACAAGGGGGATATGCGCAGTGTCGTGCTGCGTGCGTTCGAGCAGATTTCGGCGAGCGGAAAGCTGAAGCTGTTCCGTTCCTACCGCCCCGAATATGCCGACGGCGAGCAGATGCGCGACTTCCTTTATGTGAAGGATGCGGTGGATATGGTCCTCTTCCTCTTCGAGCATCCGCAGGGAGCCGGAATCTACAACATCGGCAGCGGCCGGGCCGAAACCTGGAACGCGCTTGCCGCCGCCGCCTTCGAAGCGCTCGGCAAGCCGGTCGACATCGAGTATATCGATATGCCGGAGAATCTGCGCGACCGTTACCAGTACTATACGAAAGCCGAGATGAACAAACTCAGGGCGCTCGGCTACGGGCGCGAGGCGACGAGTCTGCGCGACTCGGTGATCGATTATATCCGCAACTATCTGGTTCCCGGCCGGTATCTGGGCGACGAATGCGAAAGGTGAACTCCGACACGGCGACGCATGTGCTTGCCGACGCCTGCCGGGTGCTTGCATCGGTCGGGGCGGGAGAACGGAGCCTTGACGATGCGCTCGATTCGGCGCTCGACTATCCGGAGCTGCGGCGGACGACCGGCAGTCTGCTCTTTTTTTATTTCCGCCGCAAGCGGTTTGTGGACAAATGGATCGATACGCTTGCCTGCCGTCCGCCGCGTCCGCGTCTCCGGCGGCTGCTCGCCGCCGTGCTGACCCAGATTCGTTTTCAGAGCGGAATCGTTCCCGAATCGGCGGCCAATGTCGCTGTGGAGCTGGCCAAATCGGCCGGCAATGCGAACGAAGCGAAGTTCGTGAATGCCGTGCTGCGCCGCGCTGTGCGCGAGCTGCCGCCGGTTGATGACGCGCCGGAGGAAGTTCTGCCTCCCGCAGTTCTGAAGCGCTGGCGCGGCCGTTATTCGCCGGAAGAGCTTGCTGCGATGTGCCGGGCATTCCTGTCTCCGGCGCCGTTCACGTTCCGCGCGGAACGGGGATTCGAGCCGCCGCCGGAGTGGGAGGGTACGGCGGTTCCGTGCCGCGGGCCGTTCCGCTTCTTCGAAAGCCCGAAGCCGGGTCTGGTGCTCGATTCCGAGGCGATGCGGGAAGGGCGGATTTACATTCAGGACCCGGCGACAACGCTCGCCGCGTCTCTGCCCGGCATGGAGCCGGTCCGCCGTATTCTCGACGTCTGTGCGGCGCCGGGCGGAAAATCGCTGCTGCTGAGCGAGCGGATGAAGGCGGGAACATCGCTCGTCGCCGCTGACCGTTCGGCGCGGCGGCAGGAGCAGACGAAGGAGAATTTCCGCCGGCGCGGACTCGATTTCGCGGTGATCACGGCGGAGCCGCGGGAGCTGGCCGGGGAGTTCGATCTGGTGCTGGCCGATGTGCCGTGCTCGAACACCGGCGTTTTCCGCCGCCGTCCCGACGCCTTGTGGCGGTTCGGCGCGGCGGAACTGCGGAAGATCACGGTTTTGCAGCATTCGATTCTCGACGCCGCGGCGGCGCGGGTCGCACCGGGCGGGCAACTGGTCTACAGCACCTGCAGCATCGAGCCGGAGGAGAATGAGCAGCAGGCGGAACGTTTTCTGGCGAAGCATCCGGATTTTACCCGGATGGCGTCGGAACAACTGCTGCCGTCCGTCGAAAGCGACGGCGCTTATGCGTGCCTGCTGCGGCGGAGCGCGCAGAGCATGCCCACATAGTCGAGCATGACTTTGGCCGACAGCTTGCTTTTGCCGTGCTCGCGCAGCCCGAAGGTGATTCCGTGCTCGACCACGCGGCACGGTTCGGAGGAGTTGGTCAGCACGTAAAGCAGCTCGAGCATGATTTTGAAGCCTTTCGGGCTGAGTTGCGGCGCCGCCCGCTCGAATGCCTCGCGGCGCAGCGCGAAAAATCCCGACATCGGGTCCTTGACCCGGACGCCGAGGATGATATGCGCCATCGCCGCCGCGGTCCGGCTGACCAGAACGCGGAACGGATTCCATTTTTCCCGGAAGCCGCCGCCCCGGACGTAGCGCGAGCCGATCGCGAAATCGTGCGTTTCAAGCTCGCCGAGCAGACCGGCCAGGTCGGCGACGTCGTGCTGGAGATCGCCGTCCATGCAGCAGAGAAACTCCCCCTGCGCCGCCCGGAACCCCTTGACGATGCTCGGGCTCAGCCCCGGTTCGCCGTCGTTCAGGATGGCGCGGACATTCGGATGGCCTTCCGCCGCGTAGGCGTTGACCGCCGCAGCCGTGCCGTCGGGAGAGTTTTCGTCGGCGACGATGATTTCGTAGTTTTCAAGGCCGCTTTTTTCGATGCGGCCGATGAGGAGCAGGATGTTCTCCCGTTCATTCAGCGTCGGAACGACAATGGAATATCTGATCATGGTCCCGCTCCTCCCGTTCGGATGTTACGCCGGTTTGACGACGGTGACGGTCGACGATTCGCGCAGCGGAGTGACCGCTTCGCGGTAAGCGGCCATGTGCGGCGTGGCGAGATGCGCCTTCAGGTGTTCCGGCGACTTCCAGGTTTCGAGGATGGTGACCGCGTTCGGGTCGGCCGGAGCGCCGACGCCGGCATCCGCGTCGAGACAGGCCTCATAGCGGATGCAGCCGTCTTCGGCGAGCACGTTCGGAATGTTGTCGTTCAGAATCTGCAGGAATTTTTCGAGGCTGCCTTCCTTGATGACGCAGCGCGCAATGACGTGAACCATGTGTGTAACCCTTATTTGATGTTGATGAAAAGTCCGGCGAGCGGGAGCTTCTGCTCCTGTGCGCTCCGGACCGCTTCCCGGGCGACGGTGACCGCGCCGAGGTAGGAAAAATGCGTATTGTCCTTCGCTCCCTTCGGATAGCCGGGGTATTCGCCGGGGGCGACGATCGTGAAATATTTGACGGTTCCCTCCACCCCTTCGGCGAGGAACAGCTTTTCCGTGGCGGCGTTCAGGTCGAGGACCGCCGTTCCGGTCTTCCGCCCGACCTCGCGGACGACTTCCGGATATTCGGCGAGACTCCGGCGGAATACCCCGTTCGGGAAGCTCCGGCGGTTGACCGGCGTGCAGAGTACCGGCGTCGCCTGTTCGGCCCGGACCTCCTGCACGAATTTTTCGAGGTTGGCCCGGTAGTCGGTTCCGGCTTCGGCGTAAAGAGCCGGCCGGTCTTTCTTCTGGTCGTTGTGGCCGAACTGGATCAGCACGAAATCGCCCGGTTTGAGCTGGGCGAGCAGCTTTTTCCAGCGTCCCTCGTCCTGAAACGACTTTGTGCTGCGGCCGCCGACCGCGAGGTTGCGCACGGTGACGCCGGGCTTGCAGAAGTCGCGCAGCGCCTGGCCCCAGCCGGTCATCGGCGCCTGTTCGGGCTTGTAGTCGCAGACGGTCGAATCGCCCGCGAGGTAAATGGTCGGCAGTTCGGCGGCGCCGAGAACCGAGACGGCCAGTGCCGCCGCCATTCCGATTGCGGTAAGTTTCAACATGATTGTTCTCCCTGCCATGTATCTTCGAGAATCGATGCGAGGATCTGCGCGGACTCCTCGACCGGAACCGGCCGCGGAGCGCTTTCGAGTTTCATCCGGTTGGCGGGGCCGCTCTGCGCGGTCGCCGCCAGCAGTTCCGGCGTGATGCCGGAACAGTCGGAGAGGCGGCCCGGCACTCCGACGGAATCCAGAAAACGGCGGAAGGAAGCGATGACTTCCTCCGGCGTTCTGCCCGGAAACAGTCCGGCGAGCCGCATGGTCCGCTCCGCCACGGACGGGTTGCCGAGATAGTAGCGCCAGCAGCCCGGCAGCAGCATGGCGACGGCGATGCCGTGTTCGAGTCTGCCGAACCACGAATAGCTTGCGAGGTGCGGCAGTCCGGTCGGCTTGAAGCGGATCACCATGCCGCCGAGTGTCGCGGCGATGCACATGTTCCGCCGCGCCGTTTCGTCCCTGCCGTCGGCGATTGCCCGCGGCAGGTTTTCCGTGATCAGCCGGATCGATTCAAACGCCCAGCCGTCTGCGTCGGGATTCGCCCGGTCCGCCCGCACATTCAGGAATCCTTCGATCGAGTGCGCGAGCGCATCGCACCCGGTTGCCCGGGTGACCGTTTCCGGCATGCTGTTTGTCAGCTCCGGCACGAGAAGCGCGAGTTCCGGCACGATCAGGCGCTCCGCGATCAGTTTTTTGACCCGATGCGCCGGGTCGACGATATTGCTGTAGGGAGTCGCCTCGGAACCGGTGCCGGAGGTGGTCGGGATGCAGATGACCCGGTCCGCCGCCGCATCGGGGCAGCGTTCGCTGTAACGGTTCACGCCGAAGTGCTCCGCCAGCGGCCAGCCCGATTGCGCGGACAGGTAAGCGGCCTTCGCCGCGTCCATGGCGCTGCCGCCGCCGAGCGCAATGACGGCGGCCGGCTTCTCCTGCCGGATCAGCGCGGTCATCTTTTCGACGGTGCCGATGGCGGGTTCCGCTTCGATATCGGAAAAACGGACCGTCTCCCGGCCCGCCTCCAGCGCGGCCTGCTCAATGAAACGCCGGCCGCCGTTCGCATCGGCCGAGTGCCGCCCGGTAAAGACCAGCACACGGCCCGGCCTGCGCCTGCGCAGCTCGCTGACGAGCCGCCGCCGGGGAGAATCGGTGACGATCCGCTCGCCCGGGGCCTGTGTCAGTAGTTCCGTGGCATCCATTTTGCGTCAGAGCCCGGTGGAACCGGTGGCGACCCGGTTGTAGGTGTACAGGGCGTTCGTCGTCTTTTCAGCCGGAGAGAGCCTCGCGTCGAGCTCTTCGATCGAGGCGACGGTTCCGTCGAGATATTCGCGGATCCGCAGCGCCGTCTCCTCGAGCCGCGCGGCCTGAACCGCATTGCGGGCCTGGATGACTTCGAGTCCGAACGGCTTGGCGGTCCGCATCCACTGGCGGCGGAACGAAGCGTCGAACTCCCAGACGGCCGCGATGACCGACGGGATCAGCGACACCGCGATCTGGCGCAGCGCGATCCGGTCGTCGCGGTCGTAGGCCGCTTCGAGGGCGCCGCGCAGTTCGAGCTTGAGCAGCAGGAGCTGGAGCGCGTTGATGATATGCTCGAAGTCCCCGGCGAAGCACTCCTCCTGATACGGCAGGAGTTTGCGGAGCATTTCGTCGTAGCGGTCGCTCAGCTCGAGATCGAACTCGGGATTGCGGCGGCGGCAGTCGTCGAACAGCACACCGAGCAGCGGATCGTCCCAGATCATCAGTGCCGGATTGCAGCCGTATTCATCGGCCGCTTCGATCTTCGATGCGACGAGATGCGCTTCGTAGCTGCTCTGGCAGACCGCCGCGAACCGCTTCGAGGTGAACTTGTCGGGATCGTTCGCCGGGACGCCGTAGGCAAGGTCGGCGCAATAGATGATCCCGGCCAGCGACGAGTCGTAGTTGCAGTAGGCGCCGTTGTCGCCCCACATCGTGAAAAAGAGTTCGGAAACTTTCTGTTTCCGGCACGCCTGGATACACGGCACGGCGGTTTTTTCCGTCTTGGCGTGATCGTACCAGAGGCGGGTCCAGGTCCAGATGCCGGAGCCCATGACCGGCTCGAAGCCGATGTCGCGGTGGCGCTTGATCATCGCCTCGTACATCGCGGCGTCCTCATGATAGTAATCCCAGTAGACGAGCTGGACGTTCTGCGGAATCTTCTTCTGGACGGAGTCCGGAATCGGATGCTCGAGATCGTAGTAATTCTGATCCGCGTTGCTGAGACGGAAGTACATATCCGACCAGATCATCGGGGCGAGTCCCGCTTTTTTGCAGAGCTCGTTCACCTTGCCCAGGTGGCGGTTGAAAAGTTCGAAGCCGCTTTCGTAGCCGAATTTGTCGAGGAACCGGCCGCGGCCGAGGTCGTGGGTTTCATCCATGCCGATATGGATGCGGCGGCTGCCGAGCGCCTCGCTCCAGAAGGCGATCATCTTTTCGATCAGGGCGTAGGTTTTCGGCTCGTCGACCAGCAGCACGCTGGCCGTGTCCCTGACCTTGTCGTAGGCGCCGCCCCATTTGATGATCTGCTCAAGATGGCCGAGGGTCTGGATGCAGCCGACGAGCTCGATGCCGAGGCGTTTCGCATATTCGTCGAGTTCCCGGATTTCCTCCAGGGTGTAGGCGCCGCGGAGATGGCCGAAAAACGGTTCGTCCGGCAGCTCGTAGGTGTCCTCCGTATAGAGCATGATCATGTTGTAGCCAGACAGCGCAAGGCGGCGGAACCACATTTTCAGGTGATCGACCGTCATGACCATGTTGCGCGACACGTCGAGCATGATGCCGAGCGTCTTGAACGGCGTGCTCTCTTTGCATTCGATTTTTGCAAGCGCGGCGCCGATGCCGCGCGCAGCGCCGGCGATCGAGTTGTATTCAAGGAGCACTTCGCCCGGGGAACGGGTCACGCGGGAGACGGTTCCGTCTCCCTTGACCCGCTTCGCCTTGAGCTTCAGCCCGCGGCCGAAGCCGGAAACCGGATATTCCTCCTCGAGTGTCGCCAGAAGTGTGTGCAGTTCTTCCGGCACGTCCGTGGAACGCCACACCAGTCTCGAAACCTGAGCCATAATTCTTCCTCAATTGTTGATCGTCGCTTGCCATGTCGAACAGGCTGCCGCCCGTTACCGGCGGCCGTTCCATTAAGATATCACGCGATTCGGCGGATGCAAATGGAAAAAAACGCAAACGGGATGGACAAAAAAACACCGGTAACGGAATGGACAAAAACGGAATAACCGCATCTTTCACGATTCGGTTATCCCGTCTGAAATCACATTGGTGATCGGGTCGGCAGCTCAGTTCTTCTTCTGGAAGAGGCTGCGGATGCGCTTGCCGACGATCTCCGCCGGATGTTCGCCGAGGGCCGCGCGCTTCGCCTTGAGGGTCGGGGCGCCGTTGCGGGCTTCCTTGATCCACTTGGCGGCGAATTCGCCGGATTCGATGCGGCGCAGAGACTCCTTCATGCGCTCCTTGACCGACGGATCGATGATCCACGGACCGTTGTCGTATTCGCCCCACTCGGCAGTGTTCGAAATGACCGCGTTCATCTTCTGGATGCCGCCTTCATAGATCAGGTCGACGATGAGCTTCGCTTCGTGGATGCACTCGAAATAAGCCATTTCCGGCGGATAGCCCGCCTCGATCAGGGTTTCGAAGCCGTACTTCATCAGGTCGACCATGCCGCCGCAGAGGACGTTCTGTTCGCCGAAGAGGTCTTCGTAGGTCTCCTGCTCGAAGGAGCACTCGAGGACGCCGGCGCGGGTCAGCCCTTCGGCCTTCGCGATCGCGAGGGCGACTTCCTTGGCCTTGCCGCTCGGATTCTGCCTGACCGCGATGAGGCCCGGCACGCCGAAGCCTTCGACGAAGCGCTTGCGCTCTTCGGTTCCGGGGCTCTTCGGCGCGACCATGATCACGTCGACATCCTTCGGCGGCTTGATTTCACCGAAGACGATGGAGAAGCCGTGCGAGAACGACAGGGTTTTCCCGGCGGTCAGAACCGGGGCGATTTCCTTGTCGTAGACCGGGCCGTGCATTTCGTCCGGCAGCAGAATGTGGATGATGTCCGCGCGCTTCGCGGCGTCGGTGACGGACAGCGTCTCGAAACCGTCTTCCTCGGCGGCGTCCTTGGACTTGCCGGGGCGGATGCCGATCACGACGGAAAGGCCCGAATCACGCATGCAGAGCGCTTGGGCGCGGCCCTGCGCGCCGTAACCGATCACCGCGATGGTCTTGCCGTTGAGCACGCCGAGGTCGGCGTCGCCGTCATGGAGGATCTCCATTTCTTTCATTTCTATCATCTCCTGATTCTGTCCAAATGAAAATTGGACGATTGATGTGTCTTAAAGTCTTAATATAGCCGCCCCTCCGTCCGATTGCAACCCTTTCGGCACGGATTTTGCCGCCAAAACCTCCTCCGCCCCGGCCGCGGAGCGGAAAATTGTTTTTATTTTCACATATCTTCGCTTGATGGAAATCAACGGAAAGCCGCCGGTTAAGAAAGATATCCGCTCGTCAGCTTCCGGGGGCGGGGCGGCCGCAGAGCCGCCCGGGGATTCCGCCCTCCCTGCGGGTCTCCTCCAGCAGCGAGTGCTGCGCGATCAGGATGGAGAGCAGCAGCAGCCGCGGCTCTCCCTCCTGCGCATTGTATTTGAGCTGGGCCCAGAGCTTCAGCTGAACGGTCAGGCTGACGGCGAGATAGCTGTTGCCGTTCAGGAGGGCGTCGCGCATGCGGCCGCCCGGCGAGAAGCGTTCGCCGATGAGTTCCTCGTCCGGCGTGCGGCTTTCCTCGGGCACGATCAGGAAGAGCCGGAGCTCCGCGGCGAGAAGCGCGGCGGCCGTTTCGAGAAAGGCGTCGCGGTCGCAAGCCTCCATCAGGCGGTGGAACGACGGTTTCCAGTCCGCTCCGGCCGGCCAGAGCGGACTGCTGCAAAGCTGTTTCAGCCGGCGTTCGAGTTCGGAGCCGGGCAGCTTCTCTTCCGCTTCGAAGCTCGGGTGGGCGCTCCGGGTGTCCGGCAGCAGGGAACGGGTCAGGGCGATCAGGCACTGCAGGCGGCAGATCCGGAAGCTCTCCTGCTCGAATGCCGGCAGCAGCAGCGGCGCGTCCCGCCAGTCGCCGGTTTTGCTGAGGGCTTCGGCGGCGGCCGGCCGGAGTTCGCGGCGGCGGGGATCGGCAAGCAGAGTCCGCAGCGCCGGAACCGCCTCCGGGCTGCCGATGAGCCCGAGGGCGAAGACGGCGGCCTGAACCAGCGTCAGGTCCTCCGAATTCAGCCTGGCAACCAGGGCGGGGACGGCCTCGCGGATTCCGAGCCTGCCGAGCGTTCGCGCCGCCATCGCCTGCATGCCGAGTTCCGGGATGTCGAGCAGGCGGATCACCTCGGACAGCAGCGCCGGATCGGCCGCTTTTTCGCTGTTGCGGGAGAGCGTGAGCAGCGCGCCGTCGCGCACGCGGCTCGACGGATTCCAGAGCGACTGCAGAACCTCCCCGGCGACGAGGTTGCCGGCCGTGCGGTTCAGCATCTCGACCCGGTGCCCTTCGCTCATCGGCTGCGACAGCAGATTCGCCTGGTAGACCGCGCGGACCGGATTCTGCGACAGCAGCGTGCGCACCATGTCGCCGGTCGGCGCCGCTCCGTCCTCATGAAACTTTCTCAGCAGCAGGATGCTGCTGAAATAACCGACCGCTGAACAGAGCGCGAGCACATTGAACGGATTGAGCGGGCTGTCGGTCACGAGCGACTGGCGGGCCAGAAAGTTATAGAGATATCCCGAAACCGAACCGGTCAGGACGCCGCAGAGCCCGACGACCGAAAAGAAGAGCCCGATCGCCATGCTCTGAATGCGCTTGTTGCCGAGCGAGGTCAGCAGCGACGACTGCGACGAGGCGATGCCCATGTTCACGAAGCCGCCGAGCAGAAAGACCGGCAGCGCGCCGAAGACTCCCGGCGGCAGCCCGGCCGGGCCGCCGCCCCAGAGCGCGGCGGTGCGGTCGACGATCCAGATGCCGATCTCATCGAGAATTCCGTTGAGCGGCAGGAGGATGCCCCAGAGGATGAATTCGACTCCCTTGAGCACGCTGCAGAGCACGAGCACCGGTTTGCGGCCGTACTTCGAGCCGACCACGCGGAAGAAGTAGCCGGAGAGGAAGGCGACGAGCGCCGACACCGCCAGCATGATCTGAATGGTCATCATCGAAAAATTCATGCCGTCCTCCGCCTGGAGGTAGACGAAAATGAAACCGGTCGACAGCCAGGCGAACAGCGACTGATAGCTGAAGAATCCGGTCAGGAGCCGGTATTCGCGGTTGTGCCAGGTTTCGCTGACCAGCGTGAGGAAGCTTGTTCCGGGGCGCGGCGCCGGGTCCGGGTCCGCCGCTCCGGCGAAGACGAAAGTCGACAGACAGCCGAAGAGAATGCCGATCAGGAGCACGACGATGTAGGTCGTGGACTCTTCACGGCCGAGCAGGTCCACGAGCTTGCCGAGCGCGACGCCTCCGATCATGGTGGTGATTCCGGCGAATCCGGTGCGGCGGCTCCAGAAGGAGGCGCTTTCGCGGCGCGGCACGAGTTCGCCCAGCCAGGAGAGGTTGATCGAGGCCGGCAGCTGCGTAAAGGTCTGGATCAGCGCGTAGAGCGAGACGAACAGCGCGAAGGCCGCCGCGGCGGGCAGCCGGAACCAGACGGTGACCAGAGCCGTCAGCGCGAGGTAGAGCGTATAGGTCGTGACCGAGCAGAAGAGCCAGAAACGTTTGCGGTGAAAACTGCGGCGCTGCAGGTATGCGCCGATGATCTGCATGGGCGGGAACAGCAGCGGCAGCGACATCACGATGCCGATCTGCGGGTTGGTCAGGTGAATCGACCGCAGCAACCCGGTGAAAATCGCACTCGTGCTGACCGCCGTGAAGAGGCTGAGCAGCACCGCCGACAGGATCGAGAGATTCATTCCGCGCCGCACGATGCGCGGTGACAGCACCGGTTCATCCATTTCGCACTCCCCCCGGAATTATGGCTTTGAGAGAATATAAGCCGCTTTCCGGCAATGTCAAGGCGCAACGGCTCCGGGCGTGCCGGAGAACCGCGCGGCGTCGAGGATTCCGGCGACCGTCTGCGGGTCGAGCTGCGGAAACGGCGTGATCTCCCGCGGCGGATCCTCGCCGGAGATGATCTCCCTTTCGAACCAGGTCACATCGTGCCAGCCGCCGTTTTTGTAACCCGACCGCCGGAAGGTGCCGACCTTCCGGAAGCCGAGCTTCGCGTGCAGCTTTTCGCTGCGCGGATTCGGCGTGGTGACGCAGCCGCAGACGGTCCGGATTCCCTGCCGCCTCAGGAGCTCGATCAGGGCGGAGTAGAGCGTCCGCCCGATTCCGCGCGCGGTTGCTCCGGCGTCGAGGTAGATCGACAGCTCGGCGCTCCACTGGTAGGCGGCGCGCTCGCCGAAGCGGTGGGCATAGGCGTAGCCGCAGAGCCTGCCGGAGTCGGCGCAGGCCAGATACGGATAACGTTTCAGCGTATCGCCGATGCGCCGCGCGAACTCCTCCTGCGGGGGGAGCTCGTATTCGAAGGTGACCGGCGTATGGATGTACTGCGAATAGATCGACAGAGCCGCCGCCGCGTCGTTCGGAGTTGCGATTCTGAGTTTCATGCCGCTTCCCCGGCCGCCAGGCCGGAGCCGGAAATTACTTCACGAAATTGGCGGTGATGTAGTCCAGGCTTTCCTTGAGGGAGTCGAACGGGTCCTTCAGGCACTCGTCCTGCTCGACGATGAAATATTCGACGCCGCCCGCTTCGCCGGCCGGGACGATCGACTGCCAGTCGAGGTTGCCCGAGCCGATCGGGAACATCGCGCGCCTGCGGTCGTGAATGCCGTAGTCCTTCAGGTGCAGCAGCGGCATGCGCCCGGCCAGCTTTTTGACCCAGCAGGCCGGATTCTGGCCGCCGGCCTGCACCCAGAAGGTGTCGATTTCGCCCTGCAGCGCCGGAGCGTTGTCATAGAGGAGGTCGAGGATCAGGCTGCCGTCTTCCATGCGCATGAATTCGATGTCGTGATTATGGTAGCAGAGCACTTTTCCGGCGGCGGCCATCTTTTCAGCCGCCGTGTTGAGCTTGTGCGCGAGCTCGACCGCTTCGGCGCGGTTCGACGGGATGATGTGAGGCCACGGATAGGCCGTGTATCTGCAGTTCAGCCTGTCGAGCCGTTCGATGACGCGCTCGGTCTCTTCGACGATCATCTGGCCGTTTTCGTGGGTCGCGCAGATGTCGAGCCCGAGGTCGCCGCAGATGCGGACCAGCTCTTTTTCGTCGATCGGCCCCATGCCGGAGACCTGAATGGCGTCGTAGCCCATTTTCTTGACCTTCTTCAGCGATTCGAAGATGAGCGGTTCGGTTTTCAGGAATTCCCGGAGCGTGTAAAGCTGGGCCGCGATCTGATGCTTCTTCATAAAAATCCTCCTTGCATCGACAGTGGGTTTCGATTCTGAAATATATGCCGGACCGGACCGGATGTCAAGCCGGCTTTTCCGCATTTCCGCCGCTTTGGCGCGTTTTCCGCCCGGAAATTTATTGTAAATCTCCTTGAGAAATACGCGGTTTCGATTTGTCAGAAGGCGTTTGGAGTGATATATTAGTAAGATCATTTCCGGAGAAAGGCGGGAGGAATTCAGTGAAACACAGTATCTATATCATCAGTCTGCTGACGATATTCCTGCTGGCCGGTTTTTTTCCGTCGGCCGCTTGTTTCTCCTTTGCCGGAAAGAGCGTTTCGTCCTCTTTCTGGGAGGAGGGAATCCGGTCGCAGCGGGGGGGCTGCCGCGACGCGGAGGCGGTTCTGCTTGAGAGCAGCACTGCCCGCAGCGAGGCGGACGAGCGCCGCGACTCCGTACTGCCTGATTTTCCGGATCTCGCCGCCTCTGTTTTGCTTCCCTGCTTTTTCCGCGGCCGCCCCCGTATCGGTGCGGCGGTCCGGTCGCTTCGGGGGCAATATGTCGGCGGTTCGCTTTTCGGGCGCGCGCCGCCGGGTTTGTGAGCTGAGACGGTCCATTTGTTTTTTTTCAACTCATCCCTAACCCGGGCAGCGTTTTTCGTGCCCGAGAGGTTTGTCATATGCATCCCGATGAAATGTTTACCGGCGCCAATTTCATGGCGCGGATCTCTGTTGCCGACAAGAACGACCTGTTCGTTCAGCTTTGCCGGCAGGTCGCCACGCTGCCGCAGGTCAGGAACTCCGCAATCGATTACGACCGGATTCTCTCCGCGATCAGGGAACGCGAAGCGCAATCCAGCACCGCGATCGGCAACGGCGTTATCCTGCCGCATGCCCGGATCGACGGACTGGACGGACTGGCCGTCGTTGTCGCCACGCTGCAGACCCCTCTTTCCGGCGAGGAGGCCATCGACCGCCAGCCGCTCGATATCGCCTGCCTGCTGCTGATTCCGGCCGGCAAGCCGATGGAGGGGCTGAAGTTCATGGCCCGTTTCGCGAACTTCGTGCAGATGCCGGAGCTTCGCGGGGAACTTATGAAGGCGTCCTCTCCTGAAGCGATGTTCTCGCAGCTTTCGAATCTCGGCCAATCCTCCCGCAAGGCGGTGCTCGCCGGCGACATCATGTCCCCGTGCAGCTTTTCGCTGGCCGCCGATATGCCGCTGACCCGGGCGACGACCCTGATGGCGCAGCACCGTACGCCGATCGCGCCGGTGCTCGACGGCCGCAGGCTGCTCGGGCAGATCGCCTGTTCGAACCTGTTCACGCTCGGAATTCCCGACTTTTTTTCGCAGTTGAAGAGCGTCGGCTTCATCCGCTTTTTCGATCCGTTCGAAAAGTACTTCAGCATCGAGGCCAGGTCGAAAGTGGGCCAGGTCATGAACACCGACTATTGTACTTTTCACGAGGATGCCACTCTGATCGAGATCGTTTTCGCCATCTCGATCCTGAAGTACCCGCAGGTCTATATCGTGAATCAGGAGAATGAACTGCTGGGAATCATCGATCAGACGCTGCTTCTGGAGCGGATCATCAATCTTTAATCCCGGAAGAGGAGTATTGTCATGGTTCTCGGTATTGTTATTTTTCTGGTCGCCTATGCGCTGATCGTGTCGGAGAAGATGGATAAGACCATCCCCTCCATGCTCGGCGCGGCGGCCATGGTCATTTTCGGCGTCGCGGGTTTTCCTGAGCTGCTTACGAAGATCGACCTCAACGTGCTCGGCCTGCTGATCGGCATGATGGTGATCGTCAACATCATGAGCACGACGGGCGCTTTCGAATGGGTCGCCGTGAAGATCGCGCGGCAGACCCGCGGCAACGGCGTGCTGGTCATGCTCGAATTCATGGTCGCCACCGCCGTCATTTCGGCCTTTATGGACAATGTGACGACCATTATCCTGATGGCCCCGGTCACGATCCTCATCACGCAGCTGCTGTCGCTGCCGACCGTCCCGTTCCTGATCCTCGAGGCGATTTTCTCGAATATCGGCGGGACGGCGACGCTGATCGGCGATCCGCCGAACATCCTGATCGGCGCAAGCTGCAATCTTTCGTTCAACTCGTTCCTGCTGAATCTCGGTCCGGTCGTGCTGATCATCATGGTCGTTTCGCTGCTGGTGGTGCTGTTCGTCCAGCGGAAGCAGTTGAAAACCAGCAAGGAGGCCGTCGAACAGGTGGCGATGACCGAACCGTCGCGGGCGATTCTGCATCCGAAGCGGCTGACCCGTGCGCTGATCGTGTTTGCAATCGTGCTGCTCGGCTTTTTCTTCAGCCGGCTGATCGACATCGAACCCGGGCTGATTGCGATCGCCGGCGCGTTCGTCATGGCGCTGGCCTGCGGAGTCGAGGTTCCGCACATGCTTGAAAAGGTCGAGTGGAGCACGATCATGTTCTTCTGCGGCCTCTTCATGATGGTCGGCGCCCTTGAGGAGAAGCATGTGTTTTCCACGCTGGGGCAGTATATGGTCGACCTGACCAGGGGGAATTTCGCGCTGACCATGATGATCATTCTCTGGGGCGGCGCGCTCCTGTCGGCCATCATCGACAACATTCCGCTCGTGATCGCGATGATTCCGCTGATCAAGTCGATCATTCCGGTGTTCGCGAAGCAGATGGGGATCGAGGGCATGGAGGAGGCGATTTCGCTTCAGGTCGCGCAGCCGCTCTTCTGGGCGCTGGCGCTCGGCGCCTGCCTCGGCGGCAACGGCACGCTGATCGGCGCGTCGGCCAACGTGGTGATTTCGCAGATCGCGCGGAAGAACAACTATCCGCTCTCTTTCAAGCGGTTCACGATGTACGGTTTCCCGATGATGCTGCTGAGCCTCGTGATCTCTTCGGTCTATCTGTATTTGCGGTACATCCGCTGAGACGGGGAGACGGTGAAGTCCGGTCCGGTCGGGCCGGATTTTTTTATATCCGCACGACCCGGCAGCCGGGCCGGTGCGGAAGCAGGTTTTAGGTTTCCGGCTTGACATCTCCGGCGGAACCGGATATATTGTCTTATAACCTTTTCCGGGGAAGGATTTCAGATGATGGACTATTCGATTGAGCCGCGCGTGACCGGGCTGCTGTTGGGAACGGCCGCCGGAGACTCGCTCGGGCTGCCGGGGGAGCACCTCGGCCGGAAACGGTGGCTCAGGCGGTTCCCCGGACCGCTGCGCCAGCGTTTTCTGTTCGGGCACGGCATGATCAGCGACGACACCGAGCACACGATCATGGCGGCGCAGGCCGTGCTTTCCTCCGGCGGGGACCCCGAGAGCTTCCTGCTCTCCTTCAGCTGGCGGCTGCGGTACTGGCTGCTGTTCCTGCCGGCCGGCTGCGGCTGGGGGACGCTGCGTTCCGTGATCCGGCTCTGGAGCGGACTTTCGCCGCGCGAGAGCGGCGTCGCGTCGGCGGGGAACGGCGCCGCGATGCGGAGCGCCGTCTTCGGCGTACTGTTTCCGGACCCGATCGAGCGGAGGGAGTTCGTCCGGCTCGCCACGCAGGTCACCCACAGCGACCACCGGGCGTTTGTCGGGGCGCTCGCCGTCGCCGAGATGGCGGCGCTTGCACTGGTGACGCCGCTCGGCCGGAAGCCGGACCGGGACGATGTCTGCACCCGGCTCCGGGTCATGGTCTCCGACGATCCGGAGTGGCTGAAGCTGGTGGACCGCATGGAGGAGGGGTGGCGAAACGGCGTTTCCGTCGCGGATTTCGCCTCTTTGCTCGGGCTTGGCCGCGGCGTCTCCGGCTATGTCTATCATACGGTTCCGGTGGCGCTTTACGGCTGGTTCGCGCATTACGGCGACGTCCGCGAAACGCTGAATGCCGTCATCCCCTGCGGCGGCGACACCGATTCGACCGGTGCGATCGCCGGAGCCCTGGCCGGCGTTTCGGCCGGCGCCGATGCGATTCCGGCCGAATATACCGGCCGGCTCTTCGAATATCCGTACAACGTCGGGTTTCTGCGCCGCCTCGGAACGCAGCTGACCCGGTTTTCGATCGGAGTCCCCGCGGCGGTGGTGCCGGCCGCCTACTGGGCGATTCCGCTCCGCAATCTTCTTTTTCTGGGAACGGTGCTGGCGCATCTCCTCGGCAGAGCGCTCTTTTTCTGGCGCTGACTCCGGTTTCCGCTCCGCATATCGAGAACTATGCCAGCGTTCGCAGCGTGATCGACCCGAGTGTGCCGTCGGTGTCGGAATTCTCGATGAAAAGCAGCCGGTTTCCGGTTGCGTTGAGCTGCGGATGCGGGTGGCGGTACTGCTGTTTCGGATCGGAGTGGATGGTTTTGACAATCTCCTTGGTTCCGGCTTTGCGATCGATGCGGATGATATCCATTTCGAGCGGAGTCTTCCGCTTCGTGCTGCCCCACCACATCGTATCCATCGCAAAGACGGTCCCGTCGGCGTTGCAGGAACTGTGCCAGTAATCGTCGCAGTCGAGCGCACCGCAGCCGCTCCCGTCGAGATTCATCGTGATGAGTGCGCCGGGAAGGACGCTGACCGGATAACGCACGGCGCAGACCGTTTCCCCGGCAGTCATTTCGTGGCCGATGCACTCCTGCAGTTTTCCGTCCGGGCCGGTTGCGTGGCGGTGCAGCGTCTGCCGTTCGCCGGTCCGCCAGTTCAGCCGGTTCAGCCGGTCCGGAATCCCCTCGGTCGGCCCCTCGTGGGCGAAGAGAATCCAGTCCGGGTCGCTCATGAATTGAAAGTGGTTTGCGAAGAAGCCGTCGAACTCATAGCTTCCGGCCGGTCTGAATGTGGCGGTGTCGAGTACCGTGAGCGGAACGTTTTGCGGCGCGCCCGGCGGCGGCGGGAACGCGCCGAAGACGACGAATCCGCCGTCCTTCGAACGGTTGCCGGGTCCGCCGAGGCGCAGAGAGGCGTCCGGCAGCGCCCAGACCATTTCGGCGCTGCCGTTGTCGACCGACACCGAGTACAGCTTTTCGCGCAGCGGCAGAAGCAGCTGCCGCTGTTCCGGCAGGAGGACCGCCGAAAGCAGGAGCTCGCTCACAAGCAGCCCGTCGAGTCCGTTCCAGGCGGTGAGTTCGAATTCGGCCGTGATGCGGCCTTCAGCCGGCGACCAGGTGTGCAGCCATACCCGGCTGAAATCCGGCAGTGCGGAGTAGAAGATGAAGTACGCTTCATTTTTCCCCCACGGGGAGGAGGTGTAATAGGGGAGAAAGGTCATGCGGCCCGGAATCTGAATGCGTTGTTCGTTCCAGCTGGAAGATACCATTTTCATGAGGGAAACCTCGGTTTTGAGTTGACGACTCCCATACTGTACACGGCTCCGGATATTTTTCAACCGTCACTTCCGGAGAAAATGGGGCCGGAAGGTGCGGCCGCCCTTGAAAAACGGGCATTCCGGGGTACGTTAGGAGGATGTTCCGGAAATCAGGAAAGGGAGTTCGAATCATGGATATCTTCGAAGCGATCATGATGGTCTGTTTCGGCGCAAGCTGGCCGGTGTCGATCTGGAAAACCGTCAAGGTGAAAAATCCGATCGGCAAGAGCGTCATTTTTCTCTGGCTGGTCGAAATCGGTTATATCTCGGGCATCATCTACAAGCTCGCACATCCGGACTGGGTCATTGCGCTCTATTGTCTGAATGCGGCGATGGTCGGCACCGATCTCTTTCTGGTGATGAAGTACAACCGGATGCGCCGGAAGGAAAAAGCGCGGGCATGAAAAAAGCCGCTCCGGGTTTTGCGGAGCGGCGTTCTCTTTCCTGCGGAGAGATCACCAGGTGCCGAGTTCCCATTGGAGCAGGCTGTTGAATGTGTTGCCGCCGTAAGAGACGTTCAGAACCGGCTTATTGTCATCCTTCATATGCCAGAAGCACCGGATGGCGGGGAAGTGGCTGAGGAAGCTTGAATATTTCCTGTCTTTGTAAGGGCCGTCGATGGTGCAGGTGTCGTATTTGACATTTCGGGACTTGTACTCATTCCAGGTCTGAGTTCCGTTCCCTTCGCCTACTTCAGAGGCGAACGTGCACGGTGCTTCCGTGAATTCGTAGAAATAGCTGATTTTCTCCACGTCGTTATTGGTCGGGTTTCCGTACGACCCCAACTTTCCGGGATAGTCATAAGCTTCATCGTATTTTCCGTCCGGCCGCGCTTTCCACGCGGTGACGGCGGTATCCGAACTGTTTCCGTCCTTGGGGCAGCGGTAGGTTTTGTCGGTGCTCATGTAATTCGGGTAAAGCGTGGAAATCCAGGGAGGCATCCGGTCTTTGAAGTCATTGCGGTACTGTTCGCAGGCGAGACTCAGCTGACGGAGGTTGTTGAGACAATTTGTCGTTTTTGCCCTGTCCCGCGCCTGATTCAGGGCAGGAAGCAGCATCCCCGCCAGGATTGCGATAATCGCAATGACGACGAGCAGTTCGATGAGAGTGAATGACCGCTTTTTCATGCCGTTTCCTCCTTACATGGTTCGATGTTGTCGGTTAATCCGTGTTTGGTTTTTTCCCAGTAAAATGGCTTCGTGAAAATCTGGATGAACCCTTTCCAGGCCGCCAGCGAAATCAGCAGCCAGTAAAACGGCATCAGGAGCGCGGCCGGTATCAGCCGGTAGTATTTCCGTTTGACACAGGCGGCTACCCCTATTCCTATGAATATAAAATTCGCAAGAAACATTATCAAGGAGCCGGCGAAAAATATTTGCGAAAAAATCGACCAGAACGGGTCTTCGCCGGTGCCGTAGTAGACGAGCGGCCACGCTTTCAGCGTCAGGTGCCCGATCCGGACCCCCTCGTAAGCCGTGTCGAACCGCGGACCGACGATCTGGTCCAGCAGCGGCACGCCGGCGAAGAGCCCGTGCAGCAGCAGCCCCGCGTAAAGCAGCATCGCCGCCCAGAAAATCAGGTTGGTCAGCATCATCATCGCGCTGCCCCCGACGGCAAGGAATCCGCCGAACGCACCGTAGACGCCGAGCCGTTTCATTGTCCGGAACGGGTTGCGGTAGTGAACCAGATGGGTCTGGATGAACCCCTTCACCCATCGCGACCGCTGGCGCATCCAGTTCCAGACCTGGGAGTTGGCCTCCTCGTAGGTCGTGGAGTTGATGAGCCGCGTCTTGTAGCCGTACTCATAGATGCGCAGCCCGAGGTCGCAGTCCTCGGTGACGTTGAACGGGTCCCAGCCGCCGATCTTGCGCAGGATGTCGGTCCGGAAATGGTTGCTGGTTCCGCCGAGCGGCAGCGGCAGGTTGAACAGCTGGTAGCCGGGCAGCGTCAGGTCGAAATAGGTCGAGTATTCGACGGTGAAGAGCCGGGTCAGCAGATTGTGGCGGCTGTTGAAATAGTTGAGCTTGCCCTGAACGCAGAGCACGCGTTTCTCCGGATCGCGCCGGAACGCGATGCAGGCCTTTTTCAGCTGGTCCGGCTCCGGCGCGTCCTCGGCGTCGTAGATCACGCTGAAGACTCCCTTCGCCTGGGAGAGCCCGTAGTTGCAGGCGCGCGGCTTGGTTTTGGGCGGCGCATCCGGAACGGTCAGTACGCGGCAGTAGGGCGGCAGCCCGGTACGGGCGAGCGCTTCGCGGGTTTCGCTGTCGTCGGCTTCGAGCAGAAGCATGACTTCGAGCTTCTCCTTCGGGTAGTCGAGCTTGCCCATGTTCCGGACGATTTTCGCCGCGATGTTCGCTTCGTGGTAGAGCGGCAGGAAGACGGTGTAGACCGGCAGCTCGTCGTCGGAGAGGGCGGCCACTTCATCGTCCGTGATGATCTCCTCGCCGCGCCCGAACCAGGAGAGGACCGCCGCACCGCCCCGGAAGATGACCGCGGCGGCATACCAGAACATCAAGAACGCGGTGACGAAAAACAGGAAATAATCCCACCGGAACTTCAGCAGCAGAAGCAGCAGCAGGGCGGTCAGCAGGTAGCGGAGCTGCTGGCCGCGGCTCGTCACCTCGATCGCCGACCCGCCAGGATGCGTCTCGACAAACCGCCGGGTGATCGGATCCAGTTGTTCCGGGATGAATTTCATGATATCAGGCAATATAACACGAAATAACCAGGAACCAAGCGGTTTTTGGTAAAAAAACGTTATTTTTTTCGGAACTCTTGACTTTAAGCATTCGCGTAACAATGGATAACAGTTTGAACCAAGCTCGAAAAAACCGGAAAATATCTGGAAAAACGCTTGAATTTCCATAATGTTGGTATAACTTTCCCAACTAAGGCTGTGAGGCGGCGGTTTGCGTCCGCGGTTTTGCAACCGGTTGAAACGGGCGGTGAAGCGCAGGATGTGTTGACGGGTGACTACCAATAAAGATAAAAGTAAAGGATTCCAGAAGAAAATGCTTTTCGGGCAAACTCGATTGTTGAAGTCGGCTGCCGTCATGTGCGGTTCGGCGATGGTGTTGACCGCGCTTCCCGGTTCCCTCGCCGCGGCGGAGCAGGATGCTCCGATCATCCGCACCGAAGAGGACCTCATCAGGGGGAAGGAGAACGTGCGTACCGTGATCGAGGAGCTGTCCGAGCTGTTCGCCGATGATTCCCCGGCTCCGGTTGTGCATGAGTCGAAGCGCAAGATTTCTCCTCCCTACAGCAAGGTGATCAAATCGGCCAACGACCGGGCCACGCTGATTTTCCGCCCCCGCTTCACCTCGTCCAAGAAGATGTTCAAGGCGCTGGACGGCGTCATCACCGGCTCCACGCTGGTCGAGCCGCTCGACGAGCAGAACGAACTGATCATCAACGCGGATGCGAAGGAGATCGAGAGCTACAAGGAGATCCTTGAGGCGATGGATATCCCGTCCCCGCAGATTCTGATCGAAGCGAAGGTCGTCGAGGTCCTGTTCAACGACGGCATGCAGCGCAATCTTTCGATCATGTTCCAGGGGGACCGCTACAAAACCGGCGCCCAGACCCAGATTCCGGGCAATACGAGCCCGACGACCTCCGGCGCGACCGGCAACTTCACGCCGTATGCGGGAAAGGATTCGATGAACATCGCGTTCCAGTGGCTTGAGACCGCGCAGGATGCGTCGGTGCTGTCGAGCCCGAACATTCTGATTTCGCGCAACGAAGTCAGCCGCATCATCACCGGCGAGGAGATCCCGATCCAGGAGGCGACTTCGTCCGGCAACAACGTGCTGTTGAGCACGACCTTCAAAAACGTCGGCGTGACGCTCGAGGTCGAACCGAGCATGATCAACCGCGACAACGTGACGCTGCGGGTCTACCCGAAGGTTTCGAACGTATTGCGTTACGAAAGCGTGTCGAGCGGCGACTCGTCCTATTCGGTCCCGGTGATCTCGGCGCGCAGCGTCGAAACCCATCTCCGGATGCAGGACAAGCAGGTGGTCATGATGGGCGGGCTTTACAACAGCCGCAATACGCTCCAGCAGCAGCGCGTGCCGATCCTCTCCGATCTGCCGTACATCGGCGAGCTTTTCACCGGCAAGAACGAGTCGAAGGAGGTCACCCAGCTGATTTTCTTCCTGAAGATCCACATTATTTCCCCGGAACAGGTGGCCAGCGGCGTGTTTTACGACTTCGACCGCAATGCGAAGGTCAGCGAAAAGCTGAACCAGATCGTCGTCCACTCCGACAGCTTCCCGTCGCATGACGCGTCGCTCAAGAAGTTCAAGGATGAGATCGAAGGTGCGCTGCCCGGCCGGGAACAGCAGCGCCGCAGGGAGTTCAAGGCCGCTCCGGTCGCCGTCGATGACGCCGCGGAGACGGGCGCCGAGACGATCAGGCCGTTCGACTCCGAGGTGTTCATCATGGAGCCGGAGGAGAAGCCGGAACCGAAGGCGGCGCAGTCCGCGCCCGGGCTCCTGACGGAGAAACCGACCGTCCGCGTGACGGTCGAACCGAAGGAGGGCGCCGGAACGCCGGAGGTGACCGAACCGGCGCCTGCCGAAGTCGTTGAAACCGAAAAACCGGCGAATTCCGATTCCGCCGCAACCGACGGGAAGTGAAAATGAAGTTCAGCCGTAAAAAAATCGTATGGCTGGTCGTTCTCGCTGTGTTCTGCGGCCTGGCCGCCGGTGTCTGGTTCGGGGTGGTCCGGCCGCGTCTCAAGGCCCGGCAGGACGACAATGCGGCCAGACTGGCCAGTGACAGTGCGGATATGGACCGTACCTTCAAGGTCCGGCGCGACGACCTGATCATCGGGCTGCTTCAGGGCGGCTATGTGAACGCGAGCCAGAAGCACAAGCTTGCGCTTCAGGCCAATTACCGGACCAAATTGCTCTGGGTCATCGACGAGAACAGCAAGGTCAAGGCAGGCGATCTGCTGGCCAAGTTTGAAACCGACGAGCTCAAGGAGCAGATCGAGAATCTCGAGATCGAGCTGGACAACCTGAAGAAAGAGCTCGATCTGGCGATTGAGTCGAAGAAGATCCAGATCAGCACGAATGCCGCCGATCTGCAGGCGGCGGAAGAGAGTCTGCTGCAGGCCGACGATGCGATGCGTAAATACCGCCGTTTCGAGCGCGCCAGCAAGCGCGACGAGCTCGATCTGGCCGTGGTGAACGCCGAGGCTGCGCTTGAAACCGCCCAGAGCGAATACACCACCACGCGGGATACCGAGGTCAAGGTGACCAAGGATGAGAACGCCGACGACAAAAAGCGCAAACTGCTGAAGGATGCGCAGACCAAGATCGACGAAAAAGAGAACGCGCTCAACACGGCGGAGGACAATCTCCGGGTGTTCCGCCGCTATGACAATCCGAGCAAGCTGACCCGTCTGTTCAACGCATACGAGCAGGCCAAGCTGAATCTGCGGAAGGTCAAGATTTCGACCGAGTCGAAGATCGTCCAGTCCGACAAGTCGATCGAGAACTACCGCCGCCGGATCAAGCGGACCGGCGATCAGTTGAAGCGCTACAAAGACTACATGACCATGATGGAGCTGCGCGCGCCGGTGGACGGGGTCGTCATCTACGCCGACCCCGACCGTCGCTGGGGCAACCTCGACGTGAAACCGGGCATTGACATCAACAAGGGGCAGGTGCTCATCACGATTCCGGAAATGTCGAATCTCGTGGTGGATTTCGACCTGCCGGAGCAGTACCGTTCGAAGGTCAAGGTCGGCGACCGCGCAGTCATTTCGCCGGATTCGCTGCCGGGCGAGAAGTTCGGCGGCGCGGTGTCGCACATCGACACGCTGCCGGTGAACCTCGTCGTCTGGGACTCCTCGTCGCCGAAGATCTACAAATCGAAGATCAAGCTCGACCAGCAGTCGCCGAAGCTCGTGAACGGCATGAGTGTGCAGATCAACATCGTGACCAAGACCATTCCGAACACGCTGTTCGTTCCGGTCGAGGCGGTGTTCGAGGACAACGACCGCTTCTTCGTCTACCGCGGCAGCCTCACCGGCCCGAAGGAGGTCGATGTGACCATCGGGGAATCGAACGACAACTTCGTCCAGATCACGAGCGGGCTCGAGGAGGGCGATGTGGTCTATCTGTACCGTCCGTACCAGAAAACACAGGATTCGAAATAATGGCGGATAATGCGGCGGGAGCGGCCAGGCCGGAGGACATTGTCCGGCTGATCGATATCCGCAAGACCTATTTTACCGGGGATTTGCAGGTTCCCGTCCTGAAAGGGATCAATGCGACGGTCAAACGCGGAGAATTCGTCGGCTTCATCGGGACCTCCGGCTCCGGCAAGTCGACGCTGCTGAATATTCTCGGCATGCTCGACGTGCCGACCGGCGGAGAGTACTTCCTCGAGGATATCGAGGTCGGCCAGCTTTCGGATGTGGAGCAGGCGACGATCCGGAACCGGAAGATCGGCTTCATCTTTCAGAGCTTCAATTTGTTCCCGCACCTTTCGGTGGAGGAGAACGTCGAGGTTCCGATGGTCTACGGCCGGGTGCCGGGGCGGATCCGGCGCAAGCGGGCGCTCGAGCTTGCCCAGCGGGTCGGGCTCGGTCACCGGCTCGGCCACCGGCCGACGCAGCTTTCGGGCGGCGAAGCACAGCGCGTCAAGCTTGCCTCAGAGCTGACAAAACGAAGTACAGGCAGGACCTTGTACATTCTGGATGAACCAACTACGGGACTGCATTTTGCGGATGTGGACAAGCTGCTTGCCGTTCTTGACAGACTCGTGGATGCCGGCAACACGGTTGTTGTAATCGAACACAACCTTGATGTAATAAAGCGTGCGGACCATATCATCGACCTTGGACCCGACGGCGGAAACCGCGGCGGGACAGTCGTTGTATCCGGAACACCGGAGGAAGTGGCTGCATGCAGCGAATCGTATACAGGACAATTTCTAAAAAAGCTTCTGTAACAATCACAAAAGGAAACAAAACGGAGGAAATCCAAAATGAAAGAAAAACTGAATCTGACGATGCTTACGGACTTTTATGAGATAACCATGGCAAACGGTTATTTTCAATCGGGCATGGCAGAGGACATTGCGTACTTCGATATGTTTTTCAGAAGAGTACCGGACGGCGGCGGATATGCCATCATGGCCGGTCTTGAACAGCTTATCGAGTATCTCCGGAACCTTACATTTACAGAGGAAGATATCGAATATCTTCGCAGCAAAGACATGTTTTGTGAAGAATTTCTCGATTATCTCAGGAACTTTGAGTTCAAATGTGATGTATGGGCCGTACCGGAAGGAACACCGATCTTTCCGCATGAACCGATTGTAACCGTAAGAGGGCCCGTTATGCAGGCGCAGTTCATCGAAACGATGGTGCTTCTTTGCATCAACCATCAGAGCATGATTGCGACCAAAGCAAACAGAATCGTCAGAGCCGCTCAGGGAAGAGCGGTCATGGAATTCGGATCAAGAAGAGCCCACGGCGCAGACGCTGCAATACTCGGAGCAAGAGCAGCTTATATCGGCGGATGCGCGGGAACCGCATGTGCAATCGCAGACAGA
>OKSC01000901.1_pt1 | contig 32216 bp, 26 predicted proteins | sample 1601161 | NCBI WGS metagenome assembly OKSC01 (sample SAMEA3541552, study PRJEB24748) | human gut metagenome | biome: human gut; feature: human-associated habitat; material: faeces | place: China | collected 2012 | reverse complement strand
ACGGGGGAGAACCGCTTCCTCGTGCGCTACGGGCTTTCCCGCATCGCGAAGGCTCCGCGCCCCGGCATTGCCGCGATGTTCCGCGAATCCGGCACGGACGCCCGCCATCTGACGGCCTCGACCATAGGCTTTTCTCTTGCCCCGCGCCTCAACGCTGCGGGCAGGCTCGGTCAGGCGAGCGTTGCCGCCCGGCTCCTCATGAGCCAGGACGAAAACGAAGCTGCGGCTCTTGCAAAGGAGCTGTGCGAGCTCAACCGCCAGAGACAGAGCATCGAGACGCAGATCTGGCAGGAGGCAAACGATATCATCAAGGACTCCGAACCGCAGGAGCCGATAGTTCTCGCAAGTGACCGCTGGCACCAAGGCGTTATCGGCATTGCCGCGTCAAGGCTTGCCGAACAGTATTCCCTCCCGGCAATCATAATATGCCTGAACGGCGAGAACGGCAAGGGTTCCTGCCGCAGTTACGGCGGCTTCAACCTCTTTGCCGCGCTCGAGGCGTGCAGCGACCTGCTCGTCGGCTTCGGCGGGCACGAGCTCGCCGCGGGCTTCACCATCAAGGAGGAGAATATCCCCGCCTTCCGCAAGCGCATCAATCAATACGTCCGCACCCACTGCGGCGACTCGGCCCCCGTCTCCTCGCTGGAGATCGACGCCGCCCTCACCCGCCCGAGCCTCATCACGCTTCAGGAGGTCGAGGAGCTTTCCCGTCTCGAGCCCTACGGCGCGGGCAACAACCGCCCTGTTTTCTGCCTGCGCGGCGCGCGGCTGGAGTCCATGCAGAGCGTAGGACAGAATAAGCATCTCAAGCTCCGGCTCCAGAAGGGCCACACGAGCTTCGACGGCATCTTCTTCTCCGTCACCCCCGCGGAATGCGGCCTGACCGTCGGCGAGCGCGTGGACGCCGCCTTCTACCTTCAGATCAATGAATTCCGCGGCAGCCGCTCCCTGCAGCTCCAGCTCGTCGATCTGCGCAGCGCGCACGACCCCGGCGCCCGCGAGGCCGAGCAGCTTGAGCTGTGCCGCACGCTGATCCGCGGCGGCGGCGTGAGCGCGAAGGACGCCGCGAAGCTCCTGCCCTCGCGTGAGCAGTTCGTGCGCGTCTGGCGTGCGCTCGAGCGCGAGGTGGGCGGAACGCTCACCTCTCCGGAGCTGCCCTTCCTGCGGCGGCTCTCCGCCGAGGCCCTCGGCGCGGAGAGCTTTCCGCGCACGGTCATGTGCCTCGCGGTTTTTGCCGAGCGCGGGCTCGTGACCGTCGAGCGCCACGACAAATACATCACGCTCCGTCTCACCGGCGGCAAGCGTGTGGATCTTGATGCCAGCCCCTATCTCTGCGCCCTGCGCGAGGGACTGGACGGAACGAAAGGAGGCAGCAGCGTATGAGCGACGTAAAAACGATCGAGCAGGCTCCCATTGAGCAGACCCCCCAGCCCATCCCCGAGGTGGTGCAGAAGCAGTACGATCATCTGGTCGAGACCATCCGCGCCTACAACCCCGGCGCGGACTTCGCCCAGATCGACGCCGCCTTCCGCTACGCCGCCGCGCACCACGGCACCCAGAAGCGCAAGGACGGCTCACCCTTCGTCACCCACCCCATCGCCGTTGCGCAGATCGTAGCCGAGGAGCTGCATCTCGACAGCGAATCCATCATCGCCGCCCTCCTGCACGACTGCATCGAGGACACCGACGCGACCTACGACGACATCGCCAAGCGCTTCTCCCCCACCGTCGCCGATCTGGTCGAGGGCGTTTCCAAGCTCACGCGCGTCCACTACACGAGCAAGGAAGAGGAGCAGATGGAAAATCTGCGCAAGATGCTCATGGCGATGGCCAAGGACATCCGCGTCATCCTCATCAAGATCGCCGACCGCACGCACAATATGCGCACGATGGAGTATCAGTCCACCGACAAGCAGCGTCAGAAGTCGCTCGAGACGATGGAGATCTACGCCCCCATCGCCCACCGGCTCGGTATGCAGCGCATGAAGTGGGAGCTGGAGGACCTTTCCCTCAAATACCTCGACCCCACCGCCTTCAACGAGATCACCCACTCCCTCGAGGAGAAGTCCAAGGAATACGGCTCGTTCATGGAGCGCATCCAGAAGCAGATCGAGGGCAAGCTCACCGAGGACCATATTCCCTTCCGCCGCGTCTACGGCCGCATGAAGCACCCCTACAGCATCTACCGCAAGATGTATGCCCAGAGCAAGACCATGGATGAGGTGTTCGACCTCTTCGCCTTCCGCGTCATCGTCGATACCGTCGCGGACTGCTACAACGTTCTCGGCGTCATCCACGACCTTTACCGGCCCGTGCTCGGCCGCTTCAAGGACTATATCGGCACGCCCAAGCCCAACGGCTACCAGTCACTCCACACCACGGTCATGGGCCCCGACGGCGTGATGTTCGAGGTGCAGATCCGCACGCAGGAGATGCACGACATCGCCGAATACGGCATCGCCGCCCATTGGAAGTACAAGCAGGGCATCTCCGGCAGCGCCAACGAGCAGAATTATGAGTGGGTGCGCCGTCTCCTCGAAAATCAGGAGAATACGGACGCCGAGGAATTTATCCACACCCTCAAGGTCGATATGTTCGCCGACGAGGTATTCGTCTTTACCCCGCGCGGCGACGTGACGAACCTCCCCACCGGCGCGACGCCCATCGACTTCGCCTACTCCGTCCACTCCGCCGTCGGCAACTCCATGGTCGGCGCCAAGGTCAACGGGCGCATCGTCCCGCTCGACTACCAGCTCAAAAACGGCGACGTGGTCGAGATCCTCACGAGCAAATCCGCCCGCGGCCCCAGCCGCGACTGGCTGCAGATCGCCAAGTCCAACGAGGCGCGCGGCAAGATCCGCCAGTGGTTCAAGAAGGAAAAGCGCGAGGAGAACATCGTCAACGGCCGCGCCGCCTTTGAATCCGAGCTCAAGCATTACGGCATCTCCGTCGCCACCGTCACCGGGGACGAGCTGCGCCCCACGCTGCTCAAAAAGACCGGCTTCGGCAACCTCGACGATATGTATGCCGCCATCGGCTACGGCGGCTTCTCGGCGCAGAAGGCCGTCAACCGCATCCGCGACGAGCTCAAGGCGCTCAACAAGCAGCAGCAGGCCGAGCGCGACGCCACCGTGCCCATCCCCGGCGAGCCGGGCAAGACCCGTCCCGCCGTTCCCATGCGTGAAAAGAGTGAGGACGGCATCGTGGTGCAGGGGCTTTCCAACTGCCTCGTCAAGTTCTCCAAGTGCTGCACGCCCGTTCCGGGCGATGACATCGTCGGCTTCATCACCCGCGGCTACGGCGTGTCCGTCCACCGCGCCGACTGTCCCAACGCCGCGCCCGAGCGTCGCCGTCCCGAGGAGGCCGGCCGCTGGGTCAAGGTCAGCTGGGGCAAGGACGTCAAGCAGTCCTACCAGACCTCGCTCGACATCTACGCCAAGGACCGCATCGACCTCGTGCTCGATGTCTCCGCCGTCCTCTCGTCCACGCAGACCCGCGTCGCGGGCCTCAACGCCAAGACCACCGCGGACGGCTTCGCCCTCATCCATCTCGAGATCTTCGTCGCCGACAGCGAGCAGCTCTCCGCCGTCATGCGCCGCCTCCATCAGATCAGCGGCGTGATGAAGGTCGACCGCCCCGCCGGCTGACGCTCTGAATTTTATAAGGAGGAATTCTATCATGCTTTCCATCAACGTTTCCCACGCAAAGCCCTTCCTTTCCTATCCCTATGAAGAAGTCCTCTGCCCCCGTCTCGAGCGCGCGCAGCGCGAGCTCCTCAACGGCGGCGGCAAGGGCGACGATTTCATCGGCTGGGTCCGCCTGCCCGCGCAGTACGACCGCGCGGAATATGCGCGCATTCTCGCCGCCGCGAAAAAGATCCAAGGCGACTCCAAGGCCCTTGTCGTCATCGGCATCGGCGGCAGCTACCTCGGCGCGCGCGGCGTGATCGAGTGTCTGTGCTCGCCCAACTACAACCTGAAGAAAAAGGACACCCCCAACGTCTACTTCATCGGCAACGGTCTGTCCTCCGCCGCGCTGCGCGAGGTGATGGAGCTCATCGGCGACGATGACTTCTCCGTCAACGTCATTTCCAAGTCCGGCACGACCACCGAGCCCGCCGTCGCCTTCCGCTTCTTCCGCGAAAGGCTTGAGCAAAAGTACGGCAAGGCGGGCGCGGCGCAGCGCATCTACGCCACCACCGACGCGCACAAGGGCGCTCTCAAGTCCCTCGCGGACGCCGAGGGCTACGAGGAGTTCGTCGTGCCCGACAACGTCGGCGGACGCTACAGCGTCCTCACCGCGGTCGGCCTGCTCCCCATCGCCGTCGCGGGCGTGGACACCGACGCGCTGCTCGCCGGCGCGCGGGAGATGGAGGCGCTCTGCGAGATCGCGGACTACACCAACCCCGCATGGCAGTACGCCGCCATGCGCCACGAGCTCTACCGCTCCGGCAAGAAGATCGAGCTGCTCGCCTGCTTCGAGCCGTCGTTCCGCTTCATGGCGGAGTGGTGGAAGCAGCTCTACGGCGAGAGCGAGGGCAAGGAGGGCAAGGGCCTCTTCCCCGCCAGCGTCGATTTCACCGCCGACCTGCACTCCATGGGTCAGTATATCCAGCAGGGCGAGCGCACGCTGCTGGAGACCGTCGTCCGCTTCGCCGCCGATCCCGACCAGCTCACCGTCCCGCACGACGACGTCAACGGCGACGGCCTGAACTTCCTCGAGGGCAAAACCATGGACTTCATCAACCGTCAGGCGATGGACGGCACGCTCCTCGCCCACGTCGAAGGCGGCGTCCCCAACCTCATCGTCTCCGCCGGCGAGCGCAATGCCCGCACCCTCGGCGAGCTCATTTACTTCTTTGAGTTCTCCTGCGGCCTGTCCGGCTATCTGCTCGGCGTCAATCCCTTCGATCAGCCCGGTGTCGAGGCCTACAAGAAGAATATGTTCGCGCTGCTCGGCAAGCCCGGCTACGAGGAGGCCGGCGAGGCTCTGCGCGCCAAGCTCAGCAAATAAGCGATAAGGAGAACCGCCATGAAAGCAGTCCTCATGCGCGTTCAGCGCGCCAGCGTCACCATTGACGAGCGGGAAACGCGCTCCATCGGCAGGGGCTTTCTCATCCTCCTCGCCGTCACACACGACGATACCGAGGCCCAGGCCGTCAAGCTTGCCGACAAGCTCTGCTCGCTCCGTCTTTTTGAAGACGCCGACGGCAAGATCAACCTCACGCTCGACGAGGTCGGCGGCGAGATCATGATCGTTTCGCAGTTCACGCTCTACGGCAACTGCCGCAAGGGCCGCCGCCCCGAGTTTCTGAACGCCGCCCGCCCCGAGACCGCGATCCCCCTCTACGAAAAATTCGTCTCCCTCGTCCGCGCCAAGGGCTATCACGTTGAGACCGGCGAGTTCGGCGCCTACATGGCGGTCGATTCCGTCAACGACGGCCCCTTCACCCTCATCGTGGACACGAAGGATCTGGAAGCCCCCAAGTAACCGAACGGAGGTCAGTTTTATGAAAGTCATCACCACCGTCGTCGGCGAGCTCGGCACCAACTGCTACCTGCTCATCGACGAAGCCACGCGCGAGGCCGCGCTCATCGACCCCGCCGATTCCCCCGACGAGCTCTCCGCCCTCATCGAGCGCGAGGGTGTCACGCTGCGCTATATCCTCCTCACCCACGGCCATCGCGACCACACGCTCGCCGCACCCGCCATGCACAAGCGCTATCCCGCGGCCGCGGTCTATATCCACCGCCTTGACGCGAACGGCTCCGGCATCTACCACTATCCGCTCGAGGGCGTCATCGACAGTCTGAACTATTACGACGAGGGCGATACGCTCCCCCTCGGCTCGCTGACGATCTCCGTCCTCTACACCCCCGGCCACACCGCCGGCAGCGTCACGCTCAAGGTCGGCGATGCCCTCTTCGTCGGCGACACGCTCTTTGCCGGCTCCTGCGGCCGCACCGATCTTCCCGGCGGCGACCCGATGGAAATGCTTGCCTCCCTGCGCCGTCTCGGCCGGCTGGAGGGCGACTACACCGTTTACCCCGGCCACATGGACTCCACCACCCTCGCGCGCGAGAAGCAGTACAATCCCTTTATCCGTCAGGCATTACGATAAAAAGGAGCGCACACCCTTATGAAGCTCGAGCTCATTGGGCATGATGAAAAATACGCGGTCGAGCAGAGCCTGCTCACCCTCTTTCCCGACGAGCGGCCCGTCTACGGTCCCGTCACGGACGAGGACACGAGCGCGGCGCGCATCACGCTGACCGAGGACGCGGACAGCGTCTGCGTCACCACCGAGCTGCGCTGCGGCGGCAAAGCCGCCGCCGACTGCTACAGCTATCCCCTCTCCGGCACGGACTACGAAAAGGAAGGGCAGCGCCGTCACGCGCTGGGCCTGAGCTTCTTCCGCGCGGCGAAGGAGGTCCTTGGCGTCACCCCCGCATGGGGCAGCCTCACCGGCGTGCGCCCGAGCAAGGTCGCCGTCTCGCTCCTGCGCGAGGGAAAGGCTCCCGCCGCCGTCCTCACCGAGCTTGAGGAGGTCTACTCCGTCACGCCGCAGCGCGCCCGCCTCGCGCTCGAGGCCGCCGAAACGGGACTTCGCGTGCAGAACGACCTCAAGCCGAACGACATCTCGCTCTATGTCGGCATCCCGTTCTGCCCGACCCGCTGCGCCTACTGCAGCTTCGTCGCGCAGAGCGTGGAGAAGTCCTTCGCCCTCGTCGAGCCCTACCTCGCCGCCCTCTTCGACGAGATCGAGCAGGCGGGCGCGATGGTCCGCTCTCTCGGCCTGCATATCAAGTCCTTCTACATGGGCGGCGGCACGCCGACCACACTCACGGCGGAGCAGATGGACCGCCTGCTCACAAGGCTCGAGCGGAGCTTCGATTTCACCTCCCTTGCGGAGTCCACCATCGAGGCGGGCCGCCCCGACACCATCGACCCCGAAAAGCTCGCCGTCCTCCGCGCACACGGCGTCACCCGCGTTTCCGTCAACCCCCAGACGATGGAGGACCGCGTCCTCGCCGCCATCGGCCGCCGCCACACGGCGGACGACATCCGCCGCGCCATGCGCGAGGTGATGGCCGCAGGCTTCCCCCACGTCAATATGGACCTTATCGCCGGTCTTCCCGAGGACACGCCCGAGGGCTTCCGCCGCAGTCTTGACGAGGTGCTCTCCATGGGCGCGGACAACATCACCGTCCACACGCTGTCCCTCAAAAAGGGCAGCCGTATCACGCTTGAGGGCAGCCGCATCCCGTCCGCAGATGAAGTCGCCGAAATGCTGGACTATGCCGACCCCACCCTGCGTAAACATGGCTTTGAGCCCTACTACCTCTACCGCCAGAAATATATGTCCGGCAGCTTTGAAAACGTCGGCTGGACGCGCCCCGGCGGCGAGGGCCTTTACAACATCTACATCATGGAGGAGCTGCACTCCATCCTCTCCCTCGGCGCGGGCGGCTCGACCAAGATGGTCGGCGGCGGGCTGATCCGCCGCGCCTTCAACGCCAAATACCCCCGCGAGTACATTGACCTCGCGGAGAAGCGCAGCGCCAACCTTGCCGCCTTTGCGGACTTCTATCGTGAACCGGAGGAACATACATGACCTACTCAAGCTACTGCGAAAGCGCGGATTTTCTCCGCACCCGCCTCAACGGCTTCACGCCCGAGGCGCTGCTGATCCTCGGCAGCGGATTGGGCTTCCTCGGCGACGCCGTGGAAGACCCGATTTTCGTCGATTACGGCGAGATTCCCCATTTCCGTCCCTCCACCGCCCCCGGTCATAAGGGGCGCTTCGTGTTCGGCACGCTCCGCGGCAGGCGCGTCGCGGTCATGCAGGGCCGGATGCACTGCTACGAGGGCTACACCATGGCCGAGGCGGCTTACGCCGTGCGCGTCGTACGCCTGCTCGGCGCAAAGACGCTCTTCGTCACCAACGCCGCCGGCTGCGTCAACACCGACTGGAACGTGGGTGAGCTGATGCTCCTCTCCGATCACATCAAGCTCTTCGACTTCGGTCCCCTCCGCGGCCCCAACCTTGAGGAGTTCGGCACCCGCTTCCCCGATATGTCCTCCGTCTACACCCCGCGCCTGCGCGTCCTCGCCCATGAAGCGGCAGCGGCGCACAACATTCCTCTGCGCGAGGGCGTTTATATGTATTTCCCCGGCCCGCAGTTTGAAACGCCCGCCGAGGTCCGCGCCGCGCGCGTGCTCGGCGCCGACGCGGTCGGTATGTCCACCGTGCCCGAGACCATCGTCGCCGCCCACTGCGGCATGGAGGTCATGGGCGTGACGCTGCTCGCCAACATGGCGGCGGGCGTCCTCCCGCAGCCGCTCTCCGGCGCGGAGGTCAACGAGGCCGCCGAGGCGGCGGCCCCCGTGTTTTCGGAATTTCTTCTGTCCTGTCTGGAATCTCTCTGATCGGGAAAGGGCCTTTCTATGGCTACTGAAAAAAAGCAATCCTTCCTCGGCGGTGCCGCCGTCCTCGCGTTCGGCATCGTCGCGGTCAAGATCATCGGCGCGGTCTTCAAGATCCCGCTGCGCAACATCCTCGGCGAGGGCGGCAGCGCGGACTTCTCCAACGCCTATAACATCTACGCCACGCTCCTGACCGTCTCGACCGCGGGCCTTCCCGTCGCGCTCTCCAAGCTCGTGAGCGAGTCCTACGCCCTCGGCCGCACCCGGCAGGCGCACCGCACCTTCCGCGTTTCGCTCTCGGTCTTTCTCGTGCTGGGTGTCGCCTCGTTCGCGCTCATGTGGTGGGGCAGCGACCTGCTCGCGGGCTTTCTGAACAATCCCCGCGCCGCCTACGGCATCCGCGCTCTCGCGCCCGCCGTCGTGTGCGTGGGCTGCCTGTCCGCCTTCCGCGGCTACGCACAGGGCCGGCAGTACATGACGCCCACCGCCGTCTCGCAGATCATCGAGGCCCTCTGCAAGCTCATGCTCGGTCTCGCGCTCTCGATGTGGCTTCTGCACATCGGTCAGCCGGACTACATCGCCGCCGCAGGCGCCATTGCCGGCGTCACCGCCGGCACCATCCTCTCGCTCGTCTACATGGCGATCGACTACCTGCGCCACCGCCCCGCGCTGCGCCGCGGCGAGCGCTGCGCGTCGGACGGCGTGATCCTCCGCCGCCTTTTGGCCCTCGCCATCCCCATCACCCTCTCGTCCTCGATGGTCTCCCTCATCACCCTCATCGACACCAAGCTCGTCCAGGGCAGACTGCAGGACGCCCTCGGCTACACGCTCGACCAGATGCGCGCCGCCTACGGCAACTACTCCGCCTGCATGGACCTTTACAACCTGCCCTCCTCGCTCATGGTCGCGCTCACCGCCTCGGTCATTCCCGCCGTCTCCGCCGCCGTCACGCAGCGCGACCGCCGGCAGTCCGCCCGCATCGTGCGCTCGTCCCTGCGCGTCACGGCGCTGCTCGCCTTCCCGATGGGCCTCGGCCTCTGGGCGCTGAGCGATCCGCTCTTCCGCCTTTTCTACCGCAGCTACAACGCCGAGCTCGGCGGCTCGCTGCTCGCGGTGCTCGGCATCGCCAGCATCTTCGTCTGCCTCATGCTCATCACCAATTCGATCCTGCAGGCGTACGGCCGCGTCAGCGTTCCCATCGTCACCATGCTCATCGGCGGCGGCGTGAAGATCGTCCTGAACTACAACCTCGTCGCCCTTCCCTCCGTCAATATCCACGGCGCGCCCATCGGCACGCTCGTGTGCTTCGCGCTCACCGCGCTTTTGAACCTCATCGCCGTCGCGCGCATCGCCCCCTTCCGGCTCAACTACCCCGGCTATTTCCTGCGCCCGCTCTTCGCCTCGCTCGTCATGGCGTTCGCCGCCCGCGGCGTCTACGCCCTCGCCGCGCATTTCCTCATCCCCTCCGTCGAGGAGGCCGGCCGTCTCACGCTGCTTTTGTGCGTCGGCATCGCCATCGGCGTCGCCGTGGTGATCTACGGCGTGCTCGTTCTCGCCCTGCACTGCATCCGCCGCAGCGACCTTGAGCTGCTGCCCAAGGGCGACAAGCTCGCCAGACTTCTCCACATTTCTTAAAAAAGCCCGAAACCCCTTGAAAAATCACAGAAAAATCTTGCAATAGGACATAAGATATGGTAAATTTTGAAAGGAAAGAGACATACTCCCTACAGGACCTCATCGAGATCCTGCGTATCCTGCGCGCACCGGGCGGCTGCCCATGGGATCGCGCGCAGACCCATCTTTCCGACCGCCGCAATTTTTTAGAGGAGGCCTACGAGGCCGCCGAGGCGTTCGACCGCGACGATCCCGCCCTCATGTGCGAGGAGCTGGGCGATATGCTCATGCAGGTCCTCTTCAACATCCACATTGAGGAGGACGCGGGCCGCTTCACCACCGACGATGTGACCGATCACATCTGCAAAAAGCTCATCTTCCGCCACCCCCATGTTTTCGGAACCGCTGCCGCTGACACCAGCGAGGAGGTCCTCGTGAACTGGGAGGCGCTCAAGCGGCAGGAAAAGGGCCAGCAGACCACCGCCGACGCGATGGACGCCGTCGCCCGCTCGCTGCCCGCCCTCTGGCGCGCGGACAAGCTCCAGAGCAAGGCCGCCAAGGCCGGCTTTGAATTTGCCGACATCTCCGGCGCGTTGGACAAGCTCGACGAGGAAATGCGCGAGCTGCGCGAGGCCGCCGAGCGCGGCACGAACTTCTCCGAGGAGCTCGGCGACGTGCTCTTTGCCGCCGTCAAAGCCGGCCGCTTTCTGAACGTCGACCCCGAGGACGCGCTGAACGCCACCTGCGAGAAATTCATCGCCCGCTTCCGCCGCGTGGAGGAGGCCTGCGCCGCGCGCGGCGCGGAGATGTCCTCGCTCCCGCTCGACGAGCTCACCCGCCTCTGGAACGAGGCCAAGCACCCCACGGAATGAAAAACGCCTTGTCGTTTTTTGTTTATACCCCCCGCCGCGGACCGTTCGCGGCAATACAACTACAAACAGGAGGCTATTTACCATGAATAAGACCGAACTCATTGCTGCTGCCGCTGAAAAGGCCGGCGTTTCCAAGAAGGAAGCCGAAGCCGTCGTCACCGCCGCTTTCGATGCCATCGCCGCATCCCTCAAGGAAGGCGAGAAGGTCCAGCTCGTCGGCTTTGGCTCTTTTGAGGTCAAGACCCGCGCCGAGCGCATCGGCCGCAACCCCGCCACCGGTGCCGAGATCAAGATCGCCGCTTCCAAGGTCCCGACCTTCAAGGCCGGCAAGGCGCTCAAGGACATCGTTGGCTGACACACCTTCAAAGGAGCGGGTCACCCCGCTCCTTTGCTTTTTGCCGCAGGCATTTCCGCGAAAGGAGCATTTCCCCATGCGTCTCGATAAATACCTCAAGGTCTCGCGCCTCATCAAGCGCCGCACCGTGGCGAACGAGGCCTGCGACCTCGGCCGCATCACGGTCAACGACCGCGTCGCCCGCGCGTCCTACGACGTCAAGGTCGGCGACCGCATCGCCATCCACTTCGGCGAGCGCACCCTCGCGGTCGAGGTCCTCTCCGTGGCGGACAACGTCGGCAAGGCGGACGCCGCCGCACTCTACCGCGAGCTGCCGAACAATTGACGCAAAGCAGGCATAACCCGGACACGCCTCCCATACACTCTGGTGTATGGGAGATCATTTTTTCAGGAGGTTCCGCTATGCCTTACGATACCCTTCCCCCCGCTGCCACCCACCGCGTCGAGCTCGACGGGCGCGAGCGCCTGATCGTCTCCGGCGTGGACGACGTCGACCGCTTCGACGAAAACGAGATCGTCATGACCACCTCCGCCGGCACGCTCATCGTCACGGGCGAGAGCCTGCACATCGGCAAGCTCAGTCTGGACGGCGGCGAGCTCCACGTCGACGGCCGCATCGACTCGCTCCTCTATGAGGACGCCGACCGCCCCTCCGGCGGGCTGCTCAGCCGCCTGTTCGGAGGCTGAGCCATGGGCATCGAGATCGGCGCACAGCTCGACGCCCTCTGGCGCTCCCTTTTTCTCGGCGCGGCGTTCGCCCTGCTCTATGACGGCCTGCGCGCGCTCCGCCTGCGCCGCCGCACCCGCCGCGCCCTGACGGACCTGCTCGACGCGCTCTACTGTCTCTTCCTCGCCGCCGCCCTTCTCGCCTTCACGCTGCGCATCGGCCAGGGCGAGCTGCGGCTCTATATGCTCGCCTTCATTGCCCTTGGCGCATACCTGAGCTTTGCGCTCCTCTCGCCGCTCCTCCGCCCGCTTTGGGACTTCTGGGCCGACTGTCTCTTTGCCTTCGCCCGTCTTCTGCGCGCGCCGCTTCTGCTGGTAAAAAAATATTATGGTAAACTGCACAAATTTGCCAAAAAGCTCTTTCTTTTTTCGCGCCGCACCCTTATAATAGAAAATTACAAACGGTCGGCGCGGCGTTCCCGGCGCGCCGCGGAACGAAGGGGAGGTGTGCAGTATGGCAGAGGAAAAGACCGCGCGCAAAAAGCAGGGCGGCGGGACGCTCCCGAAGCTGCTGCTTCTCGCTCTTCTGCTTCTCATCGGCGCGCACCTTCTGAACCTCCGGCAGGAGATCAGCCGCGCTGAGGCCGAAAAGCAGACCCTTTCCGCGCAGCTCGAGCAGCAGCAGCGCGAGAACGATTCCCTCTCCTCCGCGCTCGAAAAGGCCGACGATCCCGAGTACCTGCAGGAGCTTGCCCGCGAGCAGCTCGACATGGTCTCCCCCGGTGAAAAGGTCTTTTACGACGTCAGCAACTAAAGCTCCCGAAGGGGCGGCGCAAGTGCGCCACCCCTTCTTCTTTTTCCCGTATCCGGTTGCACAGAAAACGGCGGCGCATTGCCGCCGTTTTCGTTTTTTTAACGTTTTTTTAACGTCGCCCTCTTCCCTTCTTGCCCCTCCCTTTTCCGCGTGTTATAGTGGGTGCAGAATTTTAGGACAGCACCGCACAATGAAAGCCGCGGCGCTTTGTGCAAACCGCTTTTGCTCCATGCTGCGGTATTGCCCGGGGGGAATGTGTATGTTTTCTGCCTTTTTCCGCGATCTTCGCACCGAATTTGCCGGCTATAACGCCGACAAGCTCCTCAAGGACGTCATGGCGGGCCTGACCGTCTGCGCCGTGGCGCTGCCGCTCGCGCTGGCGTTCGGCGTCAGCTCCGGCGCGTCCGCCGCCGCGGGACTCGTCACCGCCATCCTCGCGGGCGTCGTCATCGCCATTCTCGGCGGTGCGTCCTATCAGGTCTCCGGTCCCACCGGCGCGATGAGCGCCGTGCTCATCGGCATCGTCGCGCAGTACGGGCTGCAGGGCGTCTTCTTCGCCTGCTTTGCCGCCGGCGTACTGCTGCTCGCCGCGGGGCTTTTGAAGCTCGGCCGCCTCATCGGCTTCATTCCGATGCCCGTCATCATGGGCTTCACCTCCGGCATCGCCATCATCATCGCGCTCGGGCAGGTCGATAACTTCTTCGGCACCGTCTCGGAGGGCAGCTCCAACCTCGAAAAGCTCGCCTCTTACGCCCGCCTCGGCTTCCACCCGAACCTCCAGACCGTCCTCATCGGCGCGCTGGTCGTCGCCGTCATGCTCATCTGGCCGAAGAAATGGGGCGCGAAGGTCCCCGGCTCGCTTATCGGCATCATTGCCGCCACCGCCCTCGCCGCCGTGCTGGGCCTGGACGAGCTTGCCCTCGTCGGCGACATTCCCCGCACGCTTCTCCTCTCCGACCGCCTGCACCTCGGCAGTCTGAGCCTCGATATGCTCTCGGACCTCATCTCCCCCGTCGTCACCATCGCCGCCCTCGGCATGATCGAGAGCCTGCTGTGCGGCGCGTCCGCCGCCCGCATGAAAAGCGAGCCCTTCCACGCCGATCAGGAGCTCATCGCGCAGGGCGTCGGCAATATCCTCCTGCCCTTCTTCGGCGGCGTGCCCGCCACCGCGGCCATCGCCCGCACGAGCGTCGCCATCAAATCCGGTCAGCAGACGCGCCTGACGAGCGTGTTCCACTCCGTCTTTCTGCTCGCCTCCATGTTCCTGCTCGGCGGCGTGATGGCGCGCCTGCCGCTCTCCGCGCTCGCGGGCGTCCTGATGGTCACCGCCTGGCGCATGAACGACTGGGCAGGCATCCGCTACATCTTCGCCCACCGCTTCAAGTCCGCCATCAGCCAGTTCCTCGTCACGATGCTCGCGACCGTCGTTTTCGATCTCACCGTCGCCATCATCCTCGGCGTCATCTACTCCGCCATTCTCTACGTCGCCCGGAGCAGCCGCATCCACGTCGCCTTCTCCACCATCGACGGCAACCGCCTGCGCTATGACGTCGGCAAATCTCCCATTCTCGACTCCGCCGGCGTGGTCTACGTCACCGGCTCCCTCTTCTTCGGCGCGGTGGACGAATTCAACCACCGCCTGCAGGACATTCCCGAGGAGGACCACCTGATCCTCTCCCTGCGCGGGATGCCGAGCGTGGACGTCTCCGGCGCGCAGGCCGTGCTCGAGCTCTGCCAGCGTCTGCTCGCCAAGGGCCACACCATCGCCTTCTGCGGCGTGGCCGAGGACGTCCGCTCCTACTTCGACCGCGCGGGCGTCACCGCCCTCGTCGGCGAGAGCGCCTACTTCCACAGCGCCGACCGCGCCATCCTCGCCCTGCTCGACGAGGAGCTGCTCGAGGCATAAAAAGGAGCCGCCGTCTCTCGACAGCGGCCCAAGCGGGTGGGATATTGGAAAGCTTCCATGGACTATACTACCACCCTTGTCCACCTTTCGCAACAGGAGCTTTTGTCGAACGCCGCCGCACGCGGTCGAAGCGTGTCGCGGCGTTCATTTTCGTCAAAATAGACAAAACAGAAAATTTACAAATTGACCTATTGGCTATTTTCCCTTTTCGTGCTATAATCGGTAAAAGTGAAGAGGGAGTCGGCTGAGACTTCCTTTTTGCTTTCCCTACTCGCAGAAATTGAAAGGAGCGAACCGTTATGAAGTTCACATTTACCTGCAAGAAGATCTCCCTGAACGACTCCGTCAAGGCCTATGCCGAGAAAAAGATCGGCAAGCTGGAGAAGTATTTTAAGGAGGAACCCGAAGCAACTGTGACCTTCGCCGTGGAGAAGAAGAATCGCTGCATTGTCGAGGTGATGCTCCGCGGTGCCAACGGCACACTGTTCCGTGCGGTCTGTGAGGACGCCGACGGCGATATGCGCGGCGCGATCGACGAGGCGGTGAGCCAGATCGACCGCAAGATCCGCAAGAACAAGACCCGCCTTGCCAAGGGTCTGCGCAGCGATGCCATCGTGCCCGAGGTCCCCGAGGAGTTCGACATCCACGAGGAGCGCGAGTTCGACATCGTGCGCACCAAGCGCTTTGCCGTCAAGCCCATGAGCCCCGAGGAGGCCATTTTGCAGATGAATCTTCTGGGCCACAGCTTCTTCGTCTTCCGCAACACGGACGATGACAACGCCATCTGCGTCGTCTACACGCGCAACAGCGGCGGCTACGGCATCATCGAAACCAACGAACAGGCTTAATACAAACTTAAACCGCAGGGGGTTGACCATTCGGTCAGCCCCCTTTATGATAGATCCATCTCCTACGAAAGTGAGGTCGGCCCATGCCGCTCCAGACTCTCCCCTGCCGCGCCTTCCAGCGCGGCTTCGCCCTCGGCGCGCGGCTTCTGCCGTGGCGCACGCCCACTGTCCTTAGCGGCGCGGGCAGCCTGCTGAAGCTCCCCGACGTCTTTTCGCGCGAGGGCGCCTCGCGCCCCCTCGTCGTCGCCAGCCGCCGCCAATGCGCGGACGAGCGCTTCCTCGCCCTGCGCGCCGCACTCGAGGGGCGCGGCGTCCGCCCATCCGTCTTTTCCGGCGTTGAGCCCGACCCGAGCGTCGCCACCGTTGAGAAGCTCGCCGCGCAGTACCGCGCCGACGGCTGCGACAGCTTCCTCGTCCTCGGCGGCGGCTCGCCCATCGACGCGGCAAAGGTCGCCGCGGCCCGCGTCGTCCGCCCCGATAAGACCGTCGCCCAGCTCGGCGGACTCTTGAAGATTCGCCGCCCGCTCCCGCTCTTTATCGCCGTTCCCACCACCGCCGGAACCGGCTCAGAGGCCACCATCGCCGCCGTCGTCACCGGAGAGGAGCACCGTAAATACGCCGTCAGCGACCTCTGCCTGATCCCCCGCTACGCCGTCCTCGACCCCACGCTCACGCTCTCGCTCCCGCCCGCCGTCACCGCGCAGACGGGCATGGACGCCCTCACCCACGCGGTCGAGGCCTACCTGAGCCTTTACTACAACACGCGCGAGACCCGCGCGCTCGCGGAGTCCGCCGTGCGCGACATTTTCCGTTATCTCCCCGTCGCCTGCCGCGACGGCCAGTCCCTCACCGCGCGCGAGCGGATGCTCCGCGCCTCCTTCGACGCCGGCTGCGCCTTCACACGCGCAAGCGTCGGCAACGTCCACGCCATCGCCCACACCCTCGGCGGGCTTTACGGCATTCCCCACGGCCTTGCCTGCGCCGTGACGCTTCCGGTCGTGCTCGAGGACTACGGCGCAGCCGTCCATCCCCACCTTGCCCGCCTCGGCTCCCTCATCGGCCTCACCGGCACGGAGCGGGAGCGCGCCGTCGGCTTCCTCGCCGCGATCCGCGCGCTCAACGCCTCCCTCGGCATCCCCGACCGCTTCGGCGGCATCCGCGGTGAGGACCTCCCTCGCATGGCGGCCTGGGCTGCCGCCGAGGCCAACCCCGTCTACCCCGTCCCCGTCGTGTACGATCAGGCGCGCTTCCGCCGCGTGCTCGAGCGGCTGCGCGCCTGAGCCGCCCCATGCGTCACATCTTTGCAGATGCTTAACAAAGCCCCCTCTAACTTTTCTTGCAAAGCCTCCGTTCCTTTGCTATAATGATTCCATCAATTTTTTCAGAAATGAAGGAACGCCCATGATCGGAGTTTACGACTATACCGTTCTTGCGACCTACCTCTCGCTGGCCTTCGGCGTCAGCGGCATTCTCGCGGCCATGAACGGCAGCCCCTATTCCGCCCTGCTGTGCCTGATGGTCTCGGGCCTGCTGGACGCCTTCGACGGCCGCATCGCCCGCACGAAGAAAAACCGCACCGAGCAGGAAAAGCGCTTCGGCATCCAGATCGACTCGCTCAACGACGTGGTCTGCTTCGGCGTGCTCCCCGGCGTCATCGGCGCCTCCCTCGGCGGCGGCGAATGGTGGCTGCGCGCGAGCGTCCTTTTCTATATTCTCGCCGCGCTCATCCGCCTTGCCTACTTCAACGTCACGGAGGAGGAGCGCCAGAGCGCCACGAATGAGCACCGGCATTACTACCTTGGCGTCCCCGTCACCGCCGCCTCCTTTGTCATGCCGCTTTTCTGGGCGCTGCCGCTGCGCCTCGGCTCTGCGCTGGCCGTGATCTATGCCGTCGGCCTCACCCTCCTCGCCTTCCTTTTCATCGCGCCGCTGCGCATCCCAAAGCCGGGCCTCAAGGGCATCCTCTGCATGATCCTTCTCGGCACCGCCGAGTTGTACCTGATGTTTTACGGCGTCATGCCCCTTTGACCCGCGCACGGCCGCTCTTACGCAAAAGCTCCGTATGGCTTTCGCCATACGGAGCTTTTTTCTTTTCCCGGAGCGCCGCTTACTTGCCGCTCGGCGCGTCCTGCGGCACCTCGCGCTTTTCGGGCACGATCAGACCGCTGTCCACGGCGACCATGTGCTCAAGCAGACGCACGACCATGTTGGAGTAGCCGTACTCGTTGTCGTACCACGCGATGAGCTTGACGAAGTCGTCGTCGAGCATGATGCCCGCGGTCTCGTCGAAGATGCAGGGGCAGGGATTGGCGATCAGGTCGGCGGAGACCACCTGGTCGGCGGTGTAGCCGATGATGCCCTTCATGTTGGTCTCGCTCGCGTGACGGATGGCGTAGCAGATATCGGCATAGGTCGTGCTGGTCTTGAGGTGCGCGGTCAGGTCGACCACGGACACGTCGGAGGTCGGCACGCGGAAGCTCATGCCGGTCATCTTGCCCTTGAGCGCGGGGATCACGCGGCCGACGGCCTTCGCCGCGCCGGTGGAGGAGGGAATGATGTTGTTGAACACGCTGCGGCCCGTGCGCCAGTCGCTGCCGCCGCGGGAATCGACGGGCTTCTGCTTGCTCGTCGCGGCATGGATGGTGGACATCAGGCTCTGCTCGATGCCGAACTCCTCATGCACGACCTTGGCCAGCGGCGCGAGGCAGTTGGTGGTGCAGCTCGCGTTGGACACCACGCGCATATCGCTGCGGTAGAGCATATGGTTCACGCCCATGACGAAGGTCGGCGTCGCCTCGTCCTTGGCGGGCGCGGTGATGATGACCTTCTTCGCGCCGCCCTTGAAGTGGCGGGACGCCTTTTCGGTGTTGTTGTACGCGCCGGTGGATTCGATGACGTATTCCGCGCCGCAGCTCTCCCAGGGGATCATGGCGGCGTCCGCCTCGCTGAACACGCGGATCCTGTGGCCGTTGACGATGAGGTTCTGGTCCTCACGCTCCACCGTGCCGATGAACTGACGGAACACGGAATCGTACTTGATCATATAGACCATGTAATCCACGTCCGCCTTGCGGAGATTGATGCCGCAGATGTCAAACGTCTCCGGACGCTCCATCATGATGCGCAGGACGACACGTCCGATTCGGCCGAAGCCGTTGATGCCGACTTTGATCGCCATAGCTGAGTTTCCTCCTAATATCCCCGTTCGGGTATTCCGGCGGCGCGCCGCCTCGTTCGTAAGCCTATCGTAACACAGGCCGGAAGCTTTGTGTACCCCCTTTTGCACAAATCGCATGACGAAAAAAAGTTGCATTTTTGCCGGTTTTCACAGCCTTTTCACGAATGGATAGTACAAGGAATTTGAAATATTCCATACGTTTGCTACCGCCCGACCGGCAGAAAAGAAAGCGGCAGTCCCCCGCCGCTTTCTTTTTTTCACTTCTCAGTCCACCACTCTCGTGAAGCTCGTGCCGCTCTTCTGGAAGCACACGTCCAGCCGCACGCGGTCGCCGCGCATATAGCTCGACGTACACTCGTACACCAGACCGTTCTCCATCGTCGTGCGCCGCTGGTGGTGGAAGGCCGCCGCTCCCGGCACGCAGCCGAGCAGCTTCGCCTCGTACTCGCCGAGCGTCACCGCCTCATAGCTGTCCTCCGCCGCGAACGGCACCACGCCGACGTGGTAGAGCAGGCTGTAAAAGCTGTGCGTTTCCAGCATCTCGCGCGTCAGATTCGGATAGATGTGCTGCGGATAGTACGAGGTCTCCAAAATCAGCGGCTCGTTGTCCACGTTGCGCACGCGCGTGAAGCAGTAGACCTTCACGCCGTCCTCCAGCGCCATCAGACGCTTGATCTTCGGCGCGGGGTCGATGATATCAAAGCTCACCAGTGTGGACGAGGGGTGCTTGCCCATCGACGAGATCTCCGTCGTGAACGAATACTGCACGCCCTTGCGCCGCGTGCTCGGATCGGCGACGAAGGTGCCCTTGCCGCGCTTGCGCACGACGAAGCCGGCCTCCTCCAGCGAGCCGATGGCCTGCCGCACGGTGTTGCGGCTGATCTCGAATTTATCGCAAAGCTCCGCCTCGCTCGGCAGCAGATCGCCCACCCGCAGCGTACCGGACGTGATGGTATTCTTGATGATGCCGGTCAGCTGCGCGTACAGCGGAATATCGCTCGCCATCGAGAGCGAAGCCTTCAAAATCGGATTTTCTTCCATTTCTGCCTCCCCGGACACAAATCGGGTCATCCCGTTTTGTCCTATTGGTGCCGATTGTATCACAAACATTTGGTACATTCCAGTCCCTACGGCACTTTTTCCGCAAATTCAGCAAAACGGCGGAAAAACGTCTGTTTTCTTGCCCTTTTGCCCAATCGGGAACAGGCGGCACAGCAAAGGAAGCAGGCAGCCCGATTGGGCCGCCTGCTTCCTTATGTACGATTCTCAATGCCGCGCAAAAGCGCGACCGCTTAGAACTTGGGCTTCTGGGCCTTGACCTGCGGCTCCTGACCGTTGCAGACGGCAACGATGTCGTTGGCGACGGAAGTGCAGCAGTTGAGCACGCTCTGCTCGGTGGTGGCGGCCATGTGCGGAGTCATGATCACGTTGTCGAGATCGAACAGCGCACGGCTGGACTCCTGAATGGGCTCATGCTCAAAGACATCCAGACCGGCCTGGAACAGGGTGCCGTCCTGCAGGCAGGCGACCAGCTCATCTTCCCTGATGAGAGCGCCGCGCGCGCAGTTGATGAAGGAAGCGGTGGGCTTCATCCAGCTGAACTGCTCACGGCCGATGGAGTGCTCGGTGGAGGGAACGACGGGCAGATGCACGGACACGAAATCGGCCTGCTCCCAGACCTCCTTCGCGGTCTCCTTCAGCTCGCACAGGTCGCCGATCTTCTCCTGCGTCATGTACGGGTCGTAGCCGATGACCTTCATGCCGAAGCCGTACTTGCACTTCTTCATGGCAAGCTGGGAGATGCGGCCGCAGCCGATCATGCCGAGGGTCTTGCCGCCCAGCTCGTAGGTGTGCTCCATGTCCATGCGGACGAGGAAGTTGCCGCCGCGGAACTGGCGGTCAACATAGGTGAAGCGCTTGGCGCACATGAGCATCAGCATCACGGCGTGCTCGGCGACGGCGTTGGCGTTGCCGGCGGGCGCGTAGACGACGGTAATGTCCTTGGCGTGGGCATGATCCATGTCGATGTTGTCGAGGCCGGCGCCCTGCTTGCCGATGACCTTGAGGTTGGTGCAGGTATCCATCATCTTGGCGGTGATGGGCTCGGTGCGGCACATGATGGCGTCGGGCTGGAACGCGGCGAGCTCCTTGACGTAGGTCTCCTCGTCGTTGTGGCTGCACAGCTTCACCTCGAAGTCGTTGGACTCGAAGATATGCGTCGCGATCTCATTGAGCTCGATGGTGTAATAAACCTTGAACTTAGCCATGATAAAAAACCCCTCTCAAAATATTATAATTGTTGATTTTATTTCCCGATTTCCCGATCTTCTGTCAGTTTGTTCATTGTACACCCGCTCTTTCATAAAAGCAAGCGATTTGCCGATTTTTTGCAGGAATTTATGCATTTTCTTTGCGTCTTACCACTAATTTTGAAAACATACTTTCACAAAATTGAACACATTTACAAAAATGCACAAGTTCTCTCGGAAAACTTGTGCATTTTATCAAAAGGGGCCCTCCGCGGCAGCGGAGGACTCCTTTCTTTTTCTCTTATGCCGCCGGTGCCGTCTCGGACATCTGCGGCGTCTCCGGTATCGCCGGCGTCTGCGTCGGATCGACGGTCGACACGCCTGGGTCGGTCATCGTTGCGCCCGGGTCCGTCGTCGGCACGCCCGGGTCGCTCCCCGGCACCGTCGGATCCATTGCCGGCACATTCGGGTCGACCGTCGGATCCGCCGCCTTGCCGACGAGAATGATGCGGTTGCGGCTCTTGTAGCGGCTCGTCGCCTCGTAAGTCGAAGAGAGCAGCGTCCCGTCGCCCGCGTACACATTGCGGTAGGTCTTGACCACATAGCCGGTATACGGCGTCTGCTCCACCTTCTGCTCGCCCGGCGCGAGCGTGTCGGTCTCGACGAGCTCCTCCTCGTAGGGCGTCGTGCTGATGAGCTCCGTCACGATCTTCACATAATGGTCGTCGGTCTTGGTGCCGAGAAGGGTGATCTTGATGTAGTCCTTTTTATCCTTCGTAAAAAAGTCCGCCTGCACCTTGATGGGGTAGAGCGTATTGTTGCGGAACTCAAACTCCGGTCCGCCGCTCGCCACCGTCGCGTCCAATCCAAGGCCGATGTAGTCGGAGGCGTAGCCGTGGTTCACGCGCTGCACGATCTCAAGGTTCGCGTACAGCACCGCCGCGTAGAGCGTCGAGCTCGCCTGGCACGCGCCGCCGCCGATCATGTCCACGGTCTTGCCGTTGAGATAGCCCGGCGCGGGCGAATAGCCGTTTTCCGCCGTGAACGGCGTCACCAGCGGGCCATACTTCATCGTGTCGCCCGCGTTGAGGATGTAGCCCGTGATGCGCTCCGCCGTCAGCTTCACGTTCTTGTGCCGCCCCGGTGCGCCGCCGACGCGCGTGGTGTAGCTGCTCAGCTCGTCGCGGAACAGTCCCGCCTCCAGCTGCTCGGTCGTGACCTCCGGCCGCTCGACCGTCGCCCGGACGGTGAAGGTCTCCCCCGGCGCCGCCGCGTCGTAAGCGCTCTGCAAGTCGGCGAGCGTAAAGCTCACCCCCGCATGGCTCGGGATGATCTTCTCATTTTCAATGTCGTAGCTCGCGTTGACCTTCTCGCCCACGAGCTTTTCCCGCTCCGCCGCCAGATCGACCGCCTGCGCGGGTACGGTCTCGTAGCTCGCCTCCGCGTCCGGATCGCCGTACAGCGTCACCTGGAGCGGGCAGCCCCCGCCAAGGTATGCGCCGCGCAGCGCGTCGCCGATCACACGCCGCGCCTGCTCCCGATCCGGGATATGGCGGCCGTCCCTGCTTTTGGTCACGCTGACCTCGTTCTCGGTCGTCAGAGCGATGGCAAACTCCACCGGCTCGCACTCCAGCGCATCCAGCACCGGCTCCACCGCCGCGCAAAACGGCTCCTCGGATACGATGCTCTCCTCAGGCTCGGTAAAAAGCGAGAAAAGGAAGCCCGCGCCGCTCTTGAAAAAGCCGTAGCCCTTCGCGCTGCGCACCCGCGCCAGCGTATCCGCGGCCTTCCGGCAGTCGATGTCCGCCGGAATATCGCCCAGCGCCACACCCGCGATCACCTCGCAGCTGTCTCCCTCCATCACGGCAAAGTCGAGCCGCGCGCTCTGCGCGTCAATGACCCGCCGCGTCAGCTCCGCCGCCGCCTGTTCCTCGGTCATGCCGCCGTAGTCCACGCCGCCGACCGTCGTGTTGGGATAGATGGTCCCGCTCAGCGTCGCGTAGGCGCACAGCCCCAGATACGCCGCGGCCAGCACGCCGAGCGCGATACCGGCAATGGCCCATCCTCTTTTGCCGCCCTTCGCCAAATGCTTGCCGCCCTTGCCGGCGCTCTCCGCCGTCTCCGCGGCCTCGTTTCTCTTTTCCTCAAAGGCACCCAGGTTTTCTTCCATTCCGGCACCCTCCTGCTGTTCCGAATCAATATCCCGCTGTGTATACCACAGCCAGTCTATTGCAGTATAGCATAGATTTTGCGAAAAAGAGTAACGATTTGGTTACAATTTTTACGCCGTTTTGGCAGCCCCCGTGCGCGGGATGCGGATGGTCAGCCGGATCTCCTCGTCCGTGTCCTCCCGCTCGCACGCCGCGTCCACCCCCGCGCGCCGCATGATGCCCATGCTCCGCCGGATGGTGTTGAGAAACAGCCGCACATCCTTCACGATGAACGTCGGCCTCCGCCGCGGCGGCGTGACCGCCGCGCGCTGCAAAACCGACTCGATGTACGCCTCCGCCTGCGCCACGTTGCAGCCACGCTCTACGATGACGCGCAGCGCCGCCAGACGCTCGTTCTCGTCGCTCAATCGCAGCAGGGCGCGCGCGTGCCGCTCGGAAAGCCCCCCCTCGCGCAGCAGCGTCACACACGCGGGCGAGAGGCGCAGCAGCCTCAGCTTGTTCGCCACCGCGCTCTGCGACTTGCCCAGCCTCTCCGCCGCCTGCTCCTGCGACAGGCCGTAGACCGCGATGAGCTTTGCGATGGCGGCGGCCTCCTCCATGTAGTGCAGGTCCTGCCGCTGCAAATTTTCGATCAGCGAGAGCAGCGCCGACTCCTCCTCGTCCGACCGCACCGCAAGGCACGGCACCTTCCGCAGACCCGCGAGCTTCGCCGCCCGCAGCCGCCGCTCTCCTGCGATCAGCTCGTAGCCGTCCTCCCCGCGCCGCACGGTCAGCGGCTGCAAAATGCCGTAGCGCCCGATGCTCTCCGCCAGCTCGCGCAGCGCCTCCGGCTCAAAGTATTTCCGCGGCTGATCGGGATTCGCGCGGATCGCGTCCACGCTCAGATACAGCACGCGCCGGCCCGTCCACATTCCCTTGTGCATGATCTCCATGGCGTCCCCTCCTATCGCGGTCTCCCCGCATCCTTGTCCTCATTCTAAAAGCGGCGGCACGCAAAGCCGCGCGAATTTTGTCAGGGAATCGGGAAAATTTTCATTTCCCCGATCTTCCTATTTACGAATCGCTCCGCTTCGTGTAAAATAAAGGGACTTATGATCGAACGAAGGGAGGCGCGCTATGGCCGGTTATGTTCTGCACCTGAGCGAGCAGGAGAATATCACCCTGTCCGCCGCCGTGACGCGCCGCCTGATCGACGGCGGGGACGGCGACGCCGCCCTGCTCTACCTGTGCCTGCTCAAAAACCGCGGCAGCGCCTCCCCCGAAACGCTCCGCGCCGAGCTCAAATGGGACGAGGTGCGCCGCTCGCGCGCCGAGGCCGCCCTTGCCCGCATGGGACTCGTCAGCGCCCCGAAGCCGGAGGAGCCCACTCCCTCGCCCGTCCCCGCGCCCACCGCCGAGCGCCCCGCCTATTCGCGCGAGGACGTCGCCCGCAAGTTGGAGCAGGACGCGAGCTTTTCCGCGCTTCTGCGCGAGGTCGAGCGCAAGCTCGGCCCGCTCTCCACGCCATCCGTCGGCAAGCTCCTCGGGCTTTACGAGGACCTCGGCCTGCCCGCCGACGTGCTCTTTCTCCTCGTCAACCACTGCATCGCCCGCCACGCCGCGCAGTACGGCGCGGGGCGGCTGCCCACCATGCGCCGGATCGAGCAGGAGGGCTACGTCTGGGCGAGAAAGGGCCTCCTTTCCTCGACCAGCGCAAACGACTACCTCAACGCCCTCCACGCGCGCGAGCAGAAGTACCCCGCCTACATGGCAGTCCTTCAGCTCGGCGAACGCAAGCCCTCCCCGAGCGAGGAGAAATACCTCGCCGCTTGGGTGGACATGGGCTTCCCCGCCGAGACCGTCGCCCTCGCGTATGATAAGACCGTCCTGCGCTGCCACGAATTCAAGTGGGCGTACTGCAACGGCATCCTGAAGCGCTGGCACGAAAAGGGGCTCCACACCCCCGCGGAGACTGCGGCGGAAAACGCCGCGCCGAAAAAAGAAGAAAAACCGTCCGGCGGCAAGAACGACTGGATGAAGCAATACCTGTAAGGGAGGGGATCTCATGTCCTACGACGGAAAGCTCATGCGCCGCGCGATGGTCCGCTTTGAGGAGGCGAAGCAGCGCCGCGCCGACGCGCTGCACGCGCGCGAGCGCGCGGTCTATGCCGCCGTCCCCCGCATCGCGGAGATCGACGCCGCCCTGCGCGAGACCATGTCCAAGCTCATTTCCTCCGCCCTGCGCCGCGGCACGGACCCCCGCCCCGCCATCGAGGCGCTCAAGGAGGAAAACCTCGCCCTCCAGCGCGAGCGCGCCGAGCTGCTCGTCTCCCACGGCTTTCCTGCTGATTATCTTGAAGATAAACCCGCCTGCCCCCACTGTAAGGACACAGGCTGGTGGGGGAACGAAGTCTGTGCCTGTCTCAATGATTACTATGCCCGTGTACAAATTGAGGAGCTTTCACAAACGCTCGATTTAGAAAGCCATGATTTTGATGACTTTGACCTCACGCTCTATTCTCCCCAAGTTGACTATGACACGGGACGCGCCCCGCGTGAACAGATGACGAAGATCAAGAACATCTGCATCCGCTACACGCGAGAGTTCTCCTCTGTGGGCGGAAATCTTTTTTTCTCTGGCGCTCCAGGGCTCGGCAAAACCTTTCTCTCCGCCTGCATTGCCCGCGAGGTTAGCGGAGACGGTCACAGCGTTGTCTACGACACCGCGCAGCACATCTTCTCCCGCTTTGAGGCGCAGAAATTTACCTCGGAGGAGTCCGCAAACGACGATGTTTCCCGCATTCTGCGCTGCGACCTGCTCATCATCGACGATCTCGGCACCGAGCTGACCACCGAGTTCGTCCGCAGCGCCTTATATCAAATCATTAACACTCGATTGCTAACAAGGAAAAGCACCATCATCAGCACGAACATTAAGCCAGACGACATCGAAAAGCGGTATGGCTCCGCCATTGCCTCCCGCATCGAGGGCGAATACCAGCTTCTCGCCTTTGTCGGCGACGATATCCGCAAGCAGAAAAAGTAAAGCACACGCAAAGAAGCGGCCTCCCCTGCGGGAGACCGCTTCCGTCTTTTACTGGATGAGCATATTTTCGCCCACGACCGCCTTCGCCTCGTCCACCGAGGTGAAGTAGGCGTTGAGGATCTGCACCGCGGTCGAGGCCAGCGCGCCGCCGCTGCCGCCCTTTTCGATCACCACCGCCAGCGCGATCTGCGGATCGTCGTAGGGCGCGAACGCCACGAATACGCCGTTGCTGACCTTGCCGCCGGTCTGCGCCGTGCCGGTCTTGGCGGCGGCGTCCACCACGCAGTCCTTGAAATAATACGCCACGCTGCCCGACACGACCAGGTCGCGCATTCCCTGCAAGACCGCCTGCAAATTCTCCGGCTCGATGTCGACGATCTCCGCCGGCGGCTCGCCGTACACGTCGACGAGCTCGGCGCTGTCGTAGGTCCGCACCTCCTTGAGCAGATGCGCGTTGTACCGCGTCCCGCCGCCCGCGAGCGTCGCAACGTAGTTCGCAAGCTGCAGGGGCGTAAAGAGCGAGTACGACTGGCCGATGGCGGCGGTCAGCGTCTGACCGTCCGTCCAGTAATGTCCGTCGAGCGAGTTGACGTAGTCCGGCGTGGTCATCACGCCGATCTTCTCCGGGATCTCGATGCCCGTCGGCTCACCGAGCCCGAAGGCCGAGGCATAGCGCGCGATCGTGGAGATGCCCGTCCTGCGTCCGATGTCATAGAAGAAATAGTTGCACGACACCTTGATGGCCTCGGTCACGTCGATGCGCCCGTGCGTGCCGCCGTTCTGGTTGTAGAGCCAGCATTTGTAGGCCCAGTCGCCGTAGTGATACACGCCCTTTGTCAGAATGGTGGACTTCGGCGTGATGATGCCGGTCTCCAGCGCCGCGATGGCCGTCACCGGCTTGAAGGTCGAGCCGGGCGCGTAGGTGCCCTGCGTCGCGCGGTTCCAGAACGGCTGGAGCGGATCGGTGTTGTTCTCCGTGTAATCCTCGTTGAAGGTCTTGAGCGAGAAGGTCGGGTACGACGCGAGCGAGAGCACCTCGCCCGTGCCGACCTGCACCACCGCCGCGGCGGCGCCGCGGTCGATGTCGTCCTCCGCCGTCATGCTCTCCACCGTCTCGGCGAGAATGCGCTCCACATCCTCCTGAAAGTCGATGTCCAGCGTCAGCGCAACCGTATTGCCCGGCTCCGGCTCGACGGAGTAGATCTCCCCCGTCACCTTGCCCGCCGTATTGGTCTCCACGATGCGCCGCCCGTTCCTGCCGCGCAGATAGTCCTCGAAGGCCAGCTCCACGCCGTCGTAGCCGACGTAGGCGTTCATCGCGTAGCCCTTTTCCTTGTATTCATTCCATTTCTCGCGCGGGATCTTCGTGACGCGGCCGAGAATGTGCGCCGCCGCGTCGGTCTGGTACTCGCGCACGGACGAGGTGCCGATGTGGATGGGCGCATACGCGCCGTCCTTCAGCTCCGCGATCAGCTCCACGGAGATGTCCGACGCGATGGCCGCCGTCGAGAGCTGGTTGAGCTTCGTCACCGCGAGGCAGTAGCGCAGGCCGACGAGCTTGCGTGCCTCCGTGTCGGTCAGATCCTCATCCGCCTTGAACTCCGCGCGCAGCCGCGAGAGCAGCGCCTCGGGGCTCAGCGGCGGGTCGGTGTCGGTCGTCAGCGCGTCCTCGTCCGCCCACTTCTTGCTCACAAGGTAGCTGTTGAGCGCCGTGTGCGAGCCGGAGACGGAAAAATCATAGGCGAACGGCGCGCCCGCCGTCAGCGGCAGCGTGTCCTCCCAGACGATCCCCCGGTTTTCCAGCAGCTCGATGAGCCGCAGCAGATCCTTGTTGAGCGCCGCGTCGTCCGACGGCGCGAGCGAAGCGTCCAGCTCGAGCGTATACACGCTCCGGTTCGTCACCAGCGCCTTGCCGTTCCGGTCGGTCAGGATGCCGCGCGAGGTCACCACCGTCTCGCTCTTCGTGTTCGCGCGGATGGACCGCGCGCGGTACTCCGCGCCGTGTACGATCTGCGCGTCAAAGAGCGTCACGAAATACGCCGCCAGCACCAGCGAGAAGAGCACGCCGATCGCGAGCAGGCGTCGGCTGAATTGCTTTTTGTCGTCCACGGCAGGCCCTCCCTTCGCGGTTCTTTGCCGTTGTTACAGGGTAAATTTCCGATGCAGGAACGCCAGCACCGGGTGGCACACGATCAGCAGCGGCAGCGAGAGCGCCAGCTCCTGCACCGCGCGCAGCGCGATGGCGGACAGCTCCGAGCGTCCGCCGGCGAGCAGCGTGACCGCCGTGATGAGGTCCACGAGCACGAATGCCGCCGTGCTCACCGCCAGCGAGCACAGGATACCCGGCTGCAGCACGCTCCTCGCGATGAGCGCCGCGAGCAGCGCCGTGAGCGGGAACGCGATCGTGTACAGGCACGGCAGCGGGGCGGTCAGCGCCAGGTCGCACAGCACGCCGAACGCCAGCGCGAATACAAAGCCCTCCAGCCGGTCCTCCATCGACGCGAGCACCGCCGGCAGCAGCGGCGGCAGAAAGGGCGCGATGCCCCACACGCGCAGGTGGGCAAGCGTCAGCTCATGCCCAAAGAGCAGCAGCAGACACGCAAGCGCGTAAGCGGTCCATTTGACCGCCGTATCACGCGTGGTCGACGGCGACATGGCAGCGCCCCCTTTCCGAAAAATGCTTCACCGTCAGTCGACGATGTCAAAATCCTTGATGATGAATACCTCGCTCAGCTCGCCGAGCCGCGCCGCAGGCGCAAGCACCGCGTACTGCGCCAGTCCGTCGTCGCCCGTGCGCACGGACTCCACCGTCCCGATGACCAGCCCGCCCGGGTAGAACCCGCCGAGGCCCGAGGTCGTCACCACATCGCCCGAGAGCAGCTGCGCGTCGGCGGAAAGATAGCTCAGCTTGAGCTTTCCCTCGCCCATCAGCGCCAGATCGCCCTCCGCGACCGCGACCTCCTGCGTGCGGAACACCCGCGCGCCCAGCTCCGTGTCGGTGTCGATCACCGTCAGCACCGTGCACCAGTTGTAGCCCACCGCGGACACCACGCCCACCAGGTCGCCCTCGGCGGACACCACGCAGTCGTTTTTCTCCACGCCGTGCGCCGTGCCGCGGTTGAGCGTCAGCGCGCTCGTCCAGTTCGTGCTCTCGCGGTCGATGACCGCCGCGGACTCGAAGGTCAGGTCACGCCGCTGCTCCCGCAGCTCCAGCAGCTCGCGCAGCAGCGCATTCTCCTCGCGGTCGGCCTCGGCCTGCCGCGCGTCGCGCTCCAGCTCCGCCACGCGCTCGCGCAGCGCCTCGTTTTCCGCTATGAGGTCGGAGTAGTCCTTATAATAGCGCTGCTTGTCCTCCACCCACGTCGCCACCGCCGTGACCGCCGAGCGGAACGGATAGGTCAGCACGCCCACCGCATTCTGCAAAAAGCCCGACGTCGCGCTCACAAAGCTCAGCACGCTGATGAGCACCGCGCAGACGGTCGTAATAATGAGCAGCCGCAGGCCGTATTTTTCCAGAAATTCGCGCAAAGCGCAGCCCTCCCTTCGGGGGTCGTTATTTTAGAAGAAGCGCACGCCGAAATGCTTCGTCAGGCATTGCCCCAGCTTCTCCACCGGCAGTCCCATGACGTTGTAGAAGTCGCCGTCGATGCGCTCGACGAGCAGCGCGCCCAGGCTCTGCACGCCGTAAGCGCCCGCCTTGTCCATCGGCTCGCCGGTGGCGATATAGGCGCGCAGCTCCTCCTCCGTGCAGGGACGGAAGTACACGTCCGTCGATACCGTAAAGGCTTCCGCCTTGCCGCCCTTCCGCACCGTCACGCCCGTGCAGACCGTGTGGCGGTTCCCCGCCAGCTCCGTGAGCATCCGCAGCGCGTCCGCCTCGTCGCGCGGCTTGCCGAGCCGGTCGTTCTCCAAAAACACCATCGTGTCCGCCGTGATGAGAATATCCTCCGGCCCGACCAGCGGCGCCGCCGCATCGGATTTCAGGCGCGCGATGTGCGCGACGATCTCCTGCGGCGCAAGCCCCTCGGGATAGGTCTCCTCCACGTCGGGAACGACCACGGAAAAATCGGTGATGCCCATGCGCCGCAGCAGCTCATGGCGGCGCGGCGACTTGGAAGCCAGCACGATATGCGGCATGATCTCAGTCCTCTTTTCAATACAAATCGTAATATCACGCAGAAAAACTACGTTTCGTTTTCATTTTTACTCCACGCCGCGGTAGAAAAGCCCGCGCGTGATGTCCTTGGGCGTGTATTCCTCCCGCCCCTTGTAGGCCCGCAGCACGCGCACGCACTCCTCCGCCGACTCGGTCGTAAAGCGCAGCCGCGCGTAGGTCAAACCGATTTTCCGGTACTCCGGCTTGTCCGCCAGCCACAGCGTCTTGCCGTTCTGGAGCTCGCTCCGGCAGCCGTAGGCGTGCAGCACCGGGAACCGCTCGCCCACGCGGTCGGTCAGCTCCGGCGCTCCGGCGCACGCGCTGTCCGCGCAGAGAGCGTCGCAGCGCCCCTTAAAGTGCCGGCAGCCGAACTCGTTCGCCACGATGCAGTTTTCCGTGATCATCAGCGGCAGCCGCCCGTAGACGATGGCCTCGCAGGGGATGCACTTGCTGATGTCCCGCAGCTGCTCGTGCCGCAGCTCGAACGACAGCGTCGCGCCCGATAGCCCCTGCTCCTTCAAAAACCGCAGCGCCGCGGAGTTGAACACATTCAGCCCGAAGTCCCCGCGCAGCTCCATATCCAGCCCGCGCACGAGCGCGAAATGTCCCAGATTCCCCAGCACCGCGCACTCCACGCCACGCTCCTTCGCCGTGCGAAGCTGTTCGCGCAGACCTTCCTCGTCCGCCGTCCGCCACACGCGCGGCAGCACGGCGGCAAATTTCGTCCGCCCACGGTATTTCTCCACCTCGACCGACGGCAGCAGCTCCAGCGGCACATACACCGTTTCCACGCCCTCGTTCACCAGCGCATCGGTAAGCTGCCCGGCACGGTAGATCGACACCGTGAAGCGCGGCGGCTCCGTCGGGTTTTTGATCCTCTCAGCCGGGACAAACGTCCCCTCGCGCCGCTCGGGTATCTCCGTCCGCATCGCCGCGAGCGCCGCGAGCGCGTCGCGCCGCAGCGCGTTGAGCGCGCTCGCCGGAACGGACAGCCCGTCCTCCGCTGTCACCGCGCAGTCCGACACCGTGAACGCCGTCCCGCCGGTCTTGCGCAGACGGGCCTCGACCTCCCCGGCTGTCACCGCGCGGCTTCGCGCCGCCTCCGGCGCGACTCCCGTGACCGTGACGCAATGCCCGTCGCCGTCCTCGGCGGTCAGCACCATCGGCTCGCCCAAACGAAGCGCCGCGCGGAAGCGCACCGGCACGAGCCGCATATCCTCTTTTTCATAGGCCGCCCGCAGCGTGCCGAACCACTCCTCCGGCCAGCGCGCATTTTCCGGGCGAACACCAAACATTTCCTTCCCGCGCCGGCCGCGGTAATAGCCGTCCGTGAACCCGTCGCGTGAGAACGCCAGCGAGAGCTTTTTCTGCTCGTCCGCCGTCGGTGCGCGGTGCTCGCGCAGCAGCGCGGCATAGATGCCCGTCACCGCCGCCACATACTCGGGCCGCTTCATGCGCCCCTCGAGCTTCAGGCAAGCCACGCCCATCTCCGCCATCTCGCCGGCATACGCCGCGAGATTCGCGTCCTTGAGCGACAGTGGATTCGCGTCCGCCTTCCCGTGCCAGCCATAGCGCAAGCGGCAGGGCTGCGCGCACGCGCCGCGGTTGCCGCTCCGCCCGCCGATCACCGCGGACATCTCGCACATTCCCGAATAGCACATACAAAGCGCCCCGTGCGCAAAGGTCTCGATCTCGATCGGCGCGCGCTCCGCGATCTCGCGGATCTCCTCGCCCGACAGCTCCCGCGCGAGCACTGCCCGCGTCATGCCGAGCCGCGCCGCCTCCTCCACACCCGAGAGCGTGTGCAGCGCCATCTGTGTGCTCGCGTGCAGCGGCACATCGGGGATCACCGCGCGCAGCGTCTCGTAAACGCCCCAGTCCTGCACCAATATCGCGTCCACGCCGTATTCGCTCGCCCGCCGCGCCGTCTCGGCG
>OKSC01000899.1_pt1 | contig 32270 bp, 23 predicted proteins | sample 1601161 | NCBI WGS metagenome assembly OKSC01 (sample SAMEA3541552, study PRJEB24748) | human gut metagenome | biome: human gut; feature: human-associated habitat; material: faeces | place: China | collected 2012 | reverse complement strand
CTTGTCAAGCCGGTACAATCTTCGAATGCACAATTGCCTATGCTCGTTACACTGTCCGGGATCGTTATCCTTGTTAAGCCGGTACAACCGGAGAATGCAGAATAGCCTATGCTCGTTACACTGTCAGGGATGGTTATGCTTGTTAAGCCGGTACAACCGGAGAATGCAGAATCGCCTATGCTTGTTACGCTGTCAGGGATGGTTATGCTTGTTAAGCCGGTACAACCGCTGAATGCACCCCTGCCTATGCTCGTAACACTGTTCGGGATCGTTATCCTTGTTAAGCCTGTACAGTCGTAGAATGCATAATCGCCTATACCTGTAACTCCTTTAGCTATAATTACACTTTTTATAAACTCCTTGCTTTTTTCCCAAGCAGCATTGGCATAATGTTTAGATTCGGAAGATGAATAATAACCAGCCGCTATTGTTCCTTTTCCGGAAATATATAAAGTACCGGTATCTTTATATAAAACAAATGAAACGCCATCTCCGCATGTTCCGCTTTCTGTATTTTCAGGTTTATCGGGTTCTTCGTCACTCGAAACAATAATCAATTTAAACGTATCACTTACAGAAGAATCTTCCAATGAGTAAACAGTAATATTTGCTTCGCCGACTTTTTCCGCCGGAAGAAATTGTGAAAAAGAGAATCCTGTTCCGTCACTGAAAATGTCTTGATTATCGCTTTTAAAGCCATATGTGCACTCTGCGTCCGCAGGATCAGTTGTTATATTGGGCAAGCTTGGATATTCTCCTACCTTACAATAAACCGTTTTCGGAGAAACACTTATTGATTTTACCGTTTTACTCGGAGTACTGTTTGTTTCATTCTTATTAAAAAACTGTGGGTAATCTTCGGCAATATGATTTTCCCAAACCGTTTCTATTAATTTTTGATTATAGGTAACATTTCTTAATAAAGCCGAAGATGTTCTTTTGCATTCTTCAACCCTTTCAGCGTTGTTACCACCGCAAATTTTAATTAAATAATTAACAAATCCCTTATTTAAACATATATCCGCCATTTCATTTGCTGCATTTGTACTTGTTGCATATAACGAAGAAATGAAATCAACCGTAAACCAAAACGCTGCTGCGTTTGATGAATTGTTATTTGATTTTACGGCATTTTTGTATTTGTTCAATATCGGTCTTGATGCATTTTCAAGCGAAACTATCATTTTCATGTATTCATATTGACGAATTGTATCCTCGGTTGCAAAAAGCAGATTACATGCAGCAGTTCCGATGGCTTCGCCAATAGCCATTCCTTTAAGAAACGGACAAATTTCACAACAGCCTTTCCAGCCATAATCCACCAGAGATTTTACAGCCTTCATATTCACACTGAATCCAACATCAAATATAACCTTATCAACTATGCCGAACCAATCGTTTGACATGCTGTCTATAACAGACTGCAAAGCCGACTTAAGGATCTCATCGCTTGTTGCATTTTTCATATCAATAAGAACACGCACGGCATCTGCACCAACATCTGCAAGTGCACGGTACATTGAAATTTTATTGATGTAGTTATAAATATCTGTTGCAGATTTTAAAATCTTATCAATGATTCCACTGTACTTTGCTACCATACCGTTATATTCAAGAATTGATGCCCATTTATCGTCTCTGCCATTGGAGAGGAATGCCAATGCAGTATCTTTAAGCTCATCGCTGGCATCCAAATCCAAACTGGTCTTTTCAAACATTACAGCCGTTCTTGGTTTATCAATAAGCTTATCTGTAAAACTTGTAACATTGGTTATTGCATTGGAATATGATGCTTTCTGCAATTTTTCGTCGCAAAGAGAATCGAAAAGAACAGCATATATCAAAGATTCATATTGCTGTTGCAAATTCAAATCACTAATAGCATTGCTTGGATTTGCTGTTTTTCTGATTGCCTCCCACGCTTCAGCACTATTTACAAACTTTTTATCCTCATAAAAAGCATTATAAACCGTTGTAGCCGGTGATTGAAAATCATTGATTAATGAAAGAAATCTATCATACTGATGAGCTGTGCAAAACACTTCCGATCCATCATCTTTTTTTATCTTCGTCATACAATAGCCTTGTCCTTCTGTTCTAAAAAGAACATCAGCCATATAAACTTTCAAATCAAAATCTTCCGGCAAATCGCTTTTTTCAACTTTTGCCGCCGAAGCTTTAACACCGAGCAGACCTTCCCAATTAAAATCGGAAAATCCGCTCATAGGCATGCTTGTCAAAAGCATAACCGCAACAATAACTGCCGCAAAGGCTCTTTTCATAATCTTCTTCATTGTTTTTCCTCCTCGAAATATTTACTATTTAATTTTACTACCTTTATTCCCAATTCGCAACTGTGTGACAAAAAACAACAAAAAAGTATTTTTTGTCACACTTTTAAGTTTTTATGCAAAACAACCAAATATTGAGATATCCTTGGATTTTGTAAAAAATATCGCTCCCCTCACCGGGAGCGTGGATTGAAATAAACCTTATGACAAACGGTACAAAAATTTTTTACACTACCGATGAAGAGAGTAATAGGTGCCTATTGTGTGCCTATTGTGTGCCTTTTGTCATACATTGTCTGCTCAATTCGGAACGTAAATAAAAAATTGTTGTCGCCCGCTTTTTCCTTGAGGGTATCGTATTCGGTTGTTTTCTCGGTCAATGCGCTGTTGACCTTACCCAACTGCTTTTCAAGGTCCTTGTACTTGTCGGTGCTGACATATTTGTCGGTGGACAAGTCACCAAGTCTGATTTTCGAATCCTTTGTTTCGGCTTCAAGCGCCGCATAGGTTTCATCGGATACGATGCCTTTCAGGATTTCAAAATTTTCCATATAAATACTCCTTGTTTTTATGTCCGGTGTCTCCGGCAGTATTAAGCCTTTTATGTCCCGTGCTCAGGGGTGATCGAGCCTTTTATGTCCGACTGCTCAGCGGTGTATATGAAAAAAGACACCCTTTCGGATGTCTTGAATCAATATTTTGTTGCATGAAAAAGCACCTTGATTTCTCAGGGTGCTGTTGCTATAATGTCAAATCAAAATATTCCTTTTGGAACGTCTTGACTGTTCTTCATTTTTTCGGTTATTTTCGCCCGTGAAATAACATAAAATTTCTTGCATTCATTGCACCAGATAACCACATAGCCCATATCGCCGTTAACTTTCGTAGCATTGTAACCCGTGTCGTTACTTCCGCAAAAAGGACATGATCCAACCTTGTCGCATTCAGAAAGGCTTTCTAAATTTCTAAGCCATTTCATGTTATTTCCCACCTTTCGTTAGTTTGTTAAATGTTTCTTCCTCGATCTGACGCGCTTCTGCTTCCATATCTGCTAAATGATCTAAACAATACTTTTTTCCGTATCGTTTTAATTGCTCAACATGACATCTTTCGTGGATAACGGTTTTAATCAGCTCTTCTTCATTTTGAAAAGCATTTGGGAACAGATCTATTCTTCCGATATTGTCATAGTCGGCTGAACCATAATATGATGAATTTAACAAGTGTTCAGATCTTTGAATTTTAAATGTAAGACCCTTTACATTTAATCCATATTTTTCGCAAATTCTTTTAACCTCCTTCTTCTGCATAGTTACACCGAGGTTGGAAAATACACCTGTATTTGATGACTTTCGATCAAGATTTCTTGCTAATATTATACCACTATTTTCTGAATTTGCAATACCTAATTGAGCTTTTCTACGCTCCCACTCATTGAGCCTTGCCTGATATTTCGCAATGTTATCAGGATCAAGGCTTCCGACCGTCAGCCGCTTGTATTTTTGGATCATGTTTTCAACATGCGCTCGGTTTAGCTCTTCCGTGCCGTATTCATTTAGCTTGTTACCTTCCGTTTCATAGTGGACGATATCCTCAAGCTCGGGGTAATACGTTCCAAGGCCGTGACGGCAACGAGGGTAAAATAAGCCCTCTGCCATAGCTTGAGAGAGCAGCATATAATCTCCGTCGTCAGGCGTTCCGCCCGAATAGACATCATCAATCAGTACCTTGTTTTCAAACGGCTTGCAGAGCTTACACGATGTCGCATGACTGGATATAATAACAAGCGCTTCGCCGAGATACTTCCGAAATTCGCCCTCGCCTGCCATATATGCACGCTGATTGACTGTCCTGATCGCCATTGACGTGTAATCGGCAATGTTGACCCTGCGCCCGTCCTTGTACTCAATACAGTTAATGCCACGGCTGAGAAAGTCCTTGACCGCCGCATCGTATGCTTGCTTCTCGGTGTAAACTCCGTTCGTGACATACATTCCGTATTTAAATATCGTGCTTCGGTATGTATCGTTCATCATTCGCAGCACGGCTTTATCCGACCTTGAAAAGTCCGTTGCGGTCAACCTCAATCATTCTGTTTGTCGGAAGAATACCGTTCTCATAAAGTCTACCATTTAAAACAAATTACAAACAAAAATTTATTGCATTTTTCGAAAGAATTATTGTTCATTTTGACAATATCGATAAAAAGATGATACACTCATTCCGCACAATTCTGCCGCTTGACGGTATGAATTTTGCCCGTTTTCATATTTGTTTTTGGCATCATAAAAGTTTTGGGGTAAATTAAGCGGCTTTCGTCCGAATTTCACTCCCCTTTGCCCGGCTGCAGTTATGCCCTCCTCCTGTCAATATTTTGATCCTACTCGACACCCGAATGTAAACGTACTCCATAACAACCTCCATAAAAATACCGGCAAGCCATATTTGACCTACCGGTTAATGGAATCTATTATACTTTGTTTGGATAATTAAATGCAAGATTAAACGATTATTCAAAACCAAATTCCGCACGATTACAAACGCAATATATAATCCAATAAAGAAAAAGACCGCAAATTCACATTTTTCAGTGAGTTTGCGGTGATATTATTTATTTTTTATTTTACGGCATTTCAACTTCGTACATATCGTCAAAAGTTACTTTTTCCTTTGGTCTTATGGGTACATATTTATCCTGATAATAGCTTTCATGTTTGTACTCATAAGATCCGTCCCGGTTTACGGTGAGCACATTACAGCCTCGCTGAGCGCCGTATCTGTATATGCCCGGATATGCAAGATAATCAACCGACATTCCGTAAAAAAGGTCAATTCCCTTGTACCTGAAGCCTGCATTGTTCATATGGTCGTGTCCGCAGAACACTGCCTGCGTCGAACCGGAACGATGAATAGCGTCAAAGAAACCGAAATTGTTAGGGCTGCAACTCACAGCACCCTTTTTCTCTCCGATTTTACCTCCGAGATACTGAACATTCTCGGTATCGTTAAATCCGTTTTCTTTATACTCGGTATATGCGTCAAGCATCTCGGTTACGGGAATGTGCATAAACACCATTGACTTCGGCGTTTTGCCGCCGTTCTTCTCTGTAAGAGCAACAATTTGGTTTTCATACCATTCAACCTGATTCTTATGAACACAGTCGTATTTTCCGATCATTCCCCAAAGATGTCTCTCGACATAAGCATTGGAATCAACCATCACAAGGCTTTGAATGATTTCGCCCCTTGAGTTTTCAATATTGATTATGTAGTTGCCAACACCGTCAATATCTTCCGGTCCTTTCTGCAGCAGGCAGTGCGGATATTTCTCCTTATCCATATACAAGTCGGAAGCCTCGTCACGGTTGAGCATAGCGTGTTCGTCCGTATCGTGATTACCGTATACCAAACACCAGTAAACGCCGAGCTTTTCCATAAGCTCAGCAAACATTCTTGCGGATTTTTCGTTATCTTTCGTTCCTGCCTGCAAAGGAACGGGATAAACAACATCCCCTGTTACAACAACAAGATCCGGCTTTTCTTCCGTGACCATTGCAGCAACGGCATTGAGCGCCTTCAGATCTTTACTCGTGCTAAAAGATCCCGCACCGATATGGATATCCGTCAAATGCAAAATGCGGAAATCCCTGTCGGTTGTAAACTTATATGTTCCGTCCTCATCAACAGTCGGAATAAGCTGATTTTCATATTCAACCTGCTTAACCTCATCACGAATGAACTTGAGATTCGATTTCACTCCGATTGTGCCCGCACCGGTTATAATTCCGAGTATCAGAGCAATATTTACGATTATACTTATAATAACATTCATAAAAAATATCCCCTTGCGGTTATTTTTTAATTATATCATATAAAAGATATTTAAGCAATTAAAATCAGCATAGATTTTTTTACTTTTTCTCTGCGTTGTAAATAGATGTGGCCCATTTCAGTAAAAAAATAATAGTATATAGTAAAAGGTTATTGATATTCTTTAACAATAAATTAAGGCACAGCAGTTCACAAATTCTGCTGTGCCTTATTCGTTATGATATTGTTTCAAGCCTGTCATTGACCTTCTTCGCAACAACAACCATGCGTCCGTTTTGCCTTGAAAACTCGCAGGTTGAGAGCGTTATGAGCTTGTCGCCGTATTTGGCGGTCACGCCCGTATCATAGAACGACAGCTTCTTGCACTTGGCAACGTATTCGTCAAAATCTTCCTTTCGCTCGGCTCGGACAAAGCGATCGTATCTAAACCCATCATCGGAGTAAGCCACCGTCTTGAAGGCGGCAATGACCTCGTATTCACCGAAGCCCTCCATGGTGTCAAAGCGAATGTACTTATGATCACGGTAAAAGTCCTCGTCAATATACTTGCAAAGATCGGTGAACATACTGCCGTTATACATATGATGGCCGTACATTATCAGGTTATCGGAGGTCGCAACATCGCAGTTTTCCTGCATGAACGGCACTCCGAATTTGCTGTACGCCTTTTCAAAGTCATGGTACAAATAGAAATTCGGATTGTTCTTTGACTGCATAACAGGGTAGTTGATTCGGGTATCCGGAACCGTGATCCAGCCGATAAAATCGTTGTTTTGAGCGTATACCTTCGAATATTTATTGTAAGCGGCGGCTTTATTCGCATCCTGCTCCGAGTCGTTCGCCGCCGAGCCGTTTTCACCGTCGGTTTCAACCAGACTTGCAACCCTTTCAAAGGCTTCGGCTCTTCTTTTTTGGTCGATGTATTCCCGAGCAAGTATTACACCCGAGAAAACAAACACGGCGGCACAGAGGATAATCCCCGCTGTCATCAGCCTTTTTTTCTTTTTAATGTCCATTTTTCACCCCTGCCTTTGACAGCTCTGTATGCAAAATCATTGTCTTTTCAACAGCATTTTCACTATCGAGCTTATATTCGCAAAGAATATCTTCGGATTCAAGGATTTCAATATAAGCCTGTTGTTCGGCCTTAACGGTCTTAAAATGAAGCCTAAGATGAAATTCGTGAAAAGCTGAGTAAAGAACGACGCTATTGCGGCACCTATCGCATCAAAATGAGGAATCAAAATGAAGTTGAGGATCGCACTGAACGCCGCACCCATCAGGTTTATTCCCCACAGGTACTTCTGCTTGTCCTCTGCCAAAATCCAGACGTTTCGAACCGTGCCGATAATGGAAAAGGTAAAATACCAAATCAGGATTTGCAGTATCTTCACGGTGGGCATGAAATCCTTGCCGTACATGACATAGACAATCGGCTTTGCAAACACGGTGAAAGCCACGCTCTGAAGCAATGACAGATATATAACTATACTGTAAAGAGAAATAAGCGATGTTTCGTATTCTTTTTCGTCCTCTTTCTTCTGCTTCAAAATTTCCGGTCTGAACGAGTCTATGATAGCCGTAAATACAAACTGCGTTATCACCGTGCAGGTTACTGCGGCGGAATAATAGCCCGTTGATTCGGTACCCGACAGCTCGGTAAGCAGGAGCTTGTCAATATTCTGAAAAACAACAACCAATATCGACGCAAAAATGTAATATTTACTTTTATAAAACATGTCCTTTGCAAGACTGAACGAGAAAACCAGCTTATCACCGCTTTTTCTGAAATACAGTAATATAAGACAAAATGCGATCAAGCCGTATTCGATCGAATGAGAAAAAGCAAACCAAACTACGTTCTTTTGCGTTACGAGCAGGAATATCTTATAAGCCGAAACGGCAACATAGGAAATAAGCATAACCACAGACGAATACTTGGAAAGCAATTTATACTGGAACCAGTATTCAATCATTTCCAGCGCCGCAAAGAAAACCGAGAGACTATATACAACGCAGACAATGAGAGTTTGTCGGTCGTCGGGGTTAGCCAAATAAGCAAAAAACGAAACGCCGATTATGCTCAAAAACGAGGATATAACATTCATGCCCAACGATGTGCCGAGCACCCTGCCCTCTTGCTTCGGATTTTTTACCAATTCAAAGACAAGCGTTGCGTCAAGTCCCATTTTCATAATCGGCATTGCAAAAGCGGTTATTGAGGCGGCATAGTTAATCAAGCCGTAGTTAGACGGGCCCAGATAACGGGCGCTTAACATACCGACCAAAAGCTGCAAAACCGACTGAATGATTTTGCAAATTATAATCCACTTTGCATTTGTAAATACCTTGGCATTCTTCATTAAAATCAATCTTCCAAAATTATTTTTACGCTTTTTGCTTTAGAATACTCCAATAGGGCTGTCGTATTTAGATGCAGAAACCGTTTTGTTCTGCGCTAAATGCGACAGCCCCATTTCATGATTATTTCACCAGCTTACCGGTTTCGTCAAATGTATAGTTCATACAAATTGAGTAACCGTTGGTTTCCCATACATAGTAAGTACCGTTAGTATACAGCTTACCGTAATAGCCGACAAAGTAGTAATCACCGTCAATCAGGTTCAAACCGACTCTGCCGTATTTACCTGTATCGTAATAGTAAATACCGTCGTCCCTTGTGACAAAGCCGTTGAGCATCTTGCCGTCTGCACCGAACTCGTAGTTATCCTCGGGCAATAAGCCGTTGCTCTGCCATACATACTGCTTTTTGTTAACGGTAATTTCACCGTTAGCACCGCCTGCGAAATAGTAGTCGCCGTCGATTTGGATAAGGCCTGCGGTTTTGGTTTTACCCATTTCGTAGTAATAAAGCGTGCCGTCCTTTTCGACAATACCGTTGAGCATCTTGCCGTCTGCGCCGAATTCATATGTTCCGTTCGGAAGCGACGTGCTGTTTGCCCATGTGTATTGCTTTACATTGACCAGTATTTCACCGTTTTCGCCGCCGGCGAAGTAGTAGTCGCCGTCAACCTCAACAAGTCCTGCCGCCTTCGGTCTGCCCATTTCGTAGTAATAAAGCTTACCGTCTCTTTCGATAATGCCGTTAAGCATCTTACCGTCGGCACCGAATTCGCAGTTCGGGTTTGAAAGGCTGATACCGTTGGCTTTCCAAACATTCTGAACCTTGCTTACGGCAAGCTCGCCGTTTGCTCCGCCTGCGAAGTAGTAATCGCCGTCAATTTCGATAAGTCCTGCCATCTTCGGTCTGCCCATTACATAGTAGTAGAGCGTACCGTTCTTGTTTACGATACCGTCAAGCATCTTGCCGTCGGCACCGAACTCGCAGTTGGGATTTTCGAGCTTGATTCCGTTATCCTGCCATACATACTGGACTTTGTTTACCGAAATCTCGCCATTTGCTCCGCCTGCGAAGTAATAAGCGCCGTCAACCTCGATAAGTCCTGCCATCTTCGGTCTGCCCATTACATAGTAGTAGAGCGTACCGTTCTTGTTTACGATACCGTCAAGCATCTTGCCGTCGGCACCGAACTCGCAGTTGGGATTTTCGAGCTTGATTCCGTTATCCTGCCATACATACTGAACCTTGTTTACCGAAACCTCGCCGTTTGCACCGCCTGCAAAGTAGTAAGCGCCGTCAACCATGACAAGACCTGCCATCTTCGGCTTTCCTGTTTCGTAGTAGTAGAGAGTTCCGTCCTTTTCGACAATGCCGTTGAGCATCTTGCCGTCGGGGCCGAATTCGTAGGTTCCGTTCGGAATCGAAGTGGTGTTCGCCCATGTGTACTGCTTTTTGTTGATGGAAACTTCACCGTTTGCACCGCCTGCGAAGTAGTAGTCGCCGTCAACCTCAACAAGACCTACCATTGCCGGACGACCGTTTCTGTAATAAACCAAGTCGCCATTCTGATTCTTTGCAATGCCGTTAACAGCCTTGTAATCGTCGCCGAAGTAATAATTGCCGGGATTCAGATCACAGTGCGATTCGCCCACGTTGACGAAGCCCTTTCTTGCATAACCGTAATAATCGAAGCTGTAGTAACTGCCGTCAATCTTATAAAGGCCGTATACACCAATGCCGTCGATTACATAGCTGAGACCCTTTTCGTCCTCATAGAAGCCTGTGGGAACAACCTCATCCTTGCAAATACCGTCATCACCGAAATCGTACCAATAACGTACATTTGCCTTGAATATCATGCGGTAGCCTTCGTAGCGGTAACCGTTCTCGAAGTAATACCTGTTGCCGTCGATTGTAGCCCAGCCCCTGTTGTAGCAACCCGGGCCGTAATAATACTTTGTACCGAAAACAGTCTTTGCCCAAACGCCGTGCTTCAGGCGTCCGTTATCCTCAAATTCATAAGTTACACTGCCGAATGCCTTTGAGCCGGTCTGTGCGTTATATGAATTGTCGAAGTTGTACCAGCTGTTGTCTATCATTACCCAGCCCTTTTGAAGCTCTCCGTGACGGGCATAGCGGTAAGCCTTTGCGGTATTGTCATAGAAAAGACCTGTCAGCTTGCCTGTGCAAGCGCCGTCGTTATCGAAGCTGTAATAATAGCTCTTGTCCGAACCGTCCTGATCGGGTGCGCAGTAAATACCCGTGACCTTTTTGTTGTTCACATAGTAATAGAACTGTTCACCGTTCGGGCTTATCCAACCGTTGAGGGGCTTTTCGTCAAGTGAGAAGTGATCCTCAAACGTAACATATGTGTCGGAGAAGTGTCCGCCTGCGTCCTCCGGATCATTCGGATTGATATACTCATAAATGCCGTATTTCTTCTGATTTTCCGGATCCTTTGCGAACTTGTAAAGCTGTGTTGTATCAAGATAAATATCGTAAGAGACATTACCCGTTACATCAATATTGATCAATCCGTCCTTATCCTTTTGGGCGTTCTTCTTCGGTGTAATCTTAACACCGGAGAGAATACCGATCGAGTTTGCCGTTGACGGATCGATACCCTCAGTCTGTCTTGTCCACTTGCATACGATTGTAAGCGTATGCGTGGCTTCGTCGTATTTGTATGACGAGATCTTGAAGAAGTCGTTTACAAACCTCAGATTTTCAACATCGACATCTACTCCCTCGGGGAATTTCGCCGTAACGGTAACATTTGTAAGGTCGCTTACACGTCCGCCCAAAGCGAGAAGATAATCCCATGGGGTAGCATTTTCACCGACGTTGCCAGCAAAGCCGTTGAGATATTCCATCAAGGGCTGTAAGCGTGCAGGTGCGGTAATCGATTTCATATCAATGGCAAATACATACGAAGCGACAGAATCCTTGTTTGTATCTACCTTATAGTAAAGCTTGTTGTCGATTGTATAAGAGTTCGAAACAGATCTGTTCCATGCGAGGGACTCGTTACCTGCCGTTGCCTTTTCGAAATCGAAAATGCTTTCGTCTGCCTTGTAAAGGCGCAGGGAAATATTGGCGCTAACATTGACATCGGTCTTGACCTTAGCGGTTACGGTAACGTTACGAACGCCCGAAGCTTCGTTACCGGTGAACGAGAAGCCGTTCATTACACCTGCCAGATCATTGGTCATTTCAAAGATGATATCGTTCGTGTTGAACGTTACGGGATTGTTCTTGTATGTTGCAACAAGCGGAAGCTCTTCAGCAACGCCGTAAATCACGTTGATATTATCCTTTGTAAAGCTGAGAGCCGTGGGTCTTGTGATAACCTCGATTGTTTTGCTTCCGACAACCTTTCCGTCAACCACAACCTGAATATCGACCTTTCCCTTTGCAACGGCGGTAAATTTATTACCGTTGAGAGTGCCGACTGTTTCATCGGAAAGTCGGAGTGTTGCGTTCTTCGGAATCTCGGTCATATTTCCTGCCGCACCGACGCCTGTCAGCGAAACATCGAAGGAAGAACCTACGGTCAGGTAGTCCGTTGCGGTGTTAACGATAGCGTGGTCAAATTCCTTTGAAGTTACAGCCGTGGAAACGATTACAAGTGATGAGCCTACGGAACGCTCCACGCTGTCGCACGGGCGGTTAACAACGGTTACCTCGTCCGAGCCCTCCTGCTTTGCGTCATAGGTTGCGGATCCGCCGCCGTCAAGCTCCATAGCGTCCACACAGCCTGCGTCAATGAGAATCTGTGCAACCTCATAATACGTTGCGCCGACCGAATACGGATACTGACGTCCGTCAAGTACAAGATTTATAATCTGTCCGTCCGCCGTAATACCGACGCAGCATCTCGGCATCTTTTCGCTTGTTTTGCCGATGAACTGATTTACACCGTCCTTAACAAGGATTTCCGCACCGCCGACAGCCTCCTGAATATTGTTCTTGTATTTGTTATATTCCGAGGCTTCTCCGATAACCGGTGTGCCGTCCTTGAGGATAGCAAAGAAATTATATTCTCTTTCCTTCGTGTAAATGGGGGTATACTCCTTGCCGTTCATAACAAGCAAGCCGAGCGGCTGACCTGTACCCATGTTGAAGAAGTTGGCGTTTGTGCCGACAACCGCATTGTAATTTTCAATATAGTTATCGGGGTCGTTGGGGTTGGAATGCTTTTTCTGAGCGGCGGCCATCTGCTCGCTGACAGTTGACAATGCCCATGAAGAAGCGTCATTGTTTGCATAGTTTGCGTAGATATTGACATCGCTTCTGTTGATGTCCGACTTTGACATATAGTATACCATCTGCTCGCCGTTCGAATCGACAGCATAGCTGATGTTCTGCGTTATACCCGGAGCAAGCATCGAATCCTTCGAAGAGAATACGCTGTAAATATCCGGCTTGTTCGGGTCATCTGTCGGCTTATCGGGTTTCTCGGGAGCTACCAGATCGTCCTTTGCCAGATTATAAAGATAATCGGCAAATGCGTAACAGCAAGCCTCTCTGAGGGTATCAAGGCCCGAAAGTCCCCTGCCCGATTCAAGAAGCTGAATCAAAAGGTGATCTCTGTAAGTCGTGAAAATCGACTGACGAACCTCGGCATTTGTCAGACTGCCCGGGAAGCGGTTGTTCAGGAAGAACGCCGCTCTTGAACGCATCGAAAGCTCCTCGTTATAGTAGCTTTCAAAAATCTCGCTGAGCGATGAAGCGCCCGATGTGATTTGGTAAACGATATAGAAGGCATCAAGGTCGGTTTTGATATCGTCATAGCCGAAGCCGCTTTCCTCAACATCGTCAACGCCGAAATATTTTGTTTTGATTTCTTCGGTCATTGCGTCAAGCTCTGTTGCTTTTACTCTCGGATTTGAATATTCCATCAAGTCGCAAATATCGCCTGCCCAGCTGCCGAAGTCTGTGTTTGACTGAGTATAGTTCTTATTGCTTGAAATATTCAACGAACCGAACAGATGGTCGAATACCATTTTTTCGCCGTTCGGCATTGTTATTTCAAGATAATCGATCTCACGAAGCGCATAAGCGATAGTGCCGTTGATTTCGTCCTTTGCGATAACCTCTTTGACGAAAACGGTTTCCTCGGCACCTGCCATTGTTACCCAATCGTCATCGTTGTAACGGTCGATACCGGTACGGATGAAGTTGAGCATAAGCTTTGTGGGATCCTTACCAGGGTTGTTCTTGGCGTAGTCGCTCGCATAGCCCTCAAGCTGAGACATTGCAAGCTTAAAGGTATCCCAGTTAAGCTTGAGCTTGGCAACAACCTCTTGCTTTTTAAGGATTTCGTTACAGCTTGAGCAATGACTGCCCTCTGTAAGTCCTGTTGATGAATATGTCGGAGCTACCGCCGCATCAATTACCGGAGTATGCGGAAGCATTGCAAGCTCTCTTGTTTCGCTGATACCGCAAACGGTGCAATAACGTTCCTCTTCACCCTTTTCGGTACATGTTGCCACCTTGGATACAGTCCATTTTCCGAAGGAATGTCCGAGTGCCGCAACCGTCTGACGTTCAACGATAATTTCGCCGCAAACGGAGCAGTGACTACCCTCGGTAAGTCCCGATTCGGTGCAGGTAGGTGCAACGGCGGGATCAATTACAAGCTTATGTCCGCTTGCGTCCGTATAGTCGGATACATAGCTGTGACCGCAGTGACAGGTATAGGTTGTATATCCTCTTTCGGTGCAGGTCGGTTCCGTAACAACCGCCGTATAGCTGTGGCCGGTAGCCGGAATAACCTCTGTTTCATAGCGGTCACCGCGAATACAGGTTCTCTTCTTAAGTCCGTTCTCGGTGCAGGTTGCATTCTTGACGATTACCCAATCGCCGAATTCACAGCCGAGAGCTTCGACAAAGTTGCCCTGATATGTGTGTCCGCATTTTTTACAAGTATAGGTCGTGTAACCGCGCTCATGACAGGTCGGAGCGGTTACAACGCCCTCGTCATAGCTGTGATTTGTCGCCGGGATAATCTCGGTGTAGCTGTCGCCGCAATGACAGGTGTATGTCATGACACCGTTTTCGGTGCAGGTTGCCGGAGTTGTTACAACACCGACGTATTTGTGTCCGAGTGCCGGTACATACGACTCCTCGGGAATTTCCGTATGGTTACAACGTTTACATGTGAGCGTTGTATATCCCTTTTCGGTACAGGTCGGCTCGGTTACAACCGAGGTAAAGTCATGACCCAAGGCGTCAACCTTATCGACCGTGTCGCTGTATCCGCAAACCGTACATTTGCGAACCGTATAACCGCCCGTTGTGCAGGTCGGCTCAACAACCTCGTATGTAAACTTGTGGCCGTATGCCGGAACGATCGTGTCCTCCAGCTTCAACTCATGACCGCAAATTGAACATATTTTAACGGTGTAGCCGTCCTCGGTACAGGTCGGCTCGTAAACCTTTGTTGAATCGTAGCTGTGCTCGGTGCCCGTGCTGTCAACGTGCGAATCAACATAGCTGTCATGACAGCGTGAGCAGGTGTGTGTCGTGTAGCCGTCCTGTGTGCATGTCGGAGGCGTTACAACCGCAACATAATCATGTCCGAGCGCCTTAACAACCTTCTGCGCAACGATAACCTCGTTACAGGTTTTGCAGTGACGACCCTCTGTAAGACCGTCCTTGGTGCAGGTAGGCTCAACCGCCGCATCAATCACCTCATCGTGACCCTTGGCAGGAATAACCGCACCCTTTTTAACGGCGCCGCACTTTGCGCATTTAAGATCCGCTTCCTTTCCATCCTCGGTACAGGTCGGAGCCTTGTATGTGCCGTCCACCGTGATTGTATAGCTGTGTCCCGTTGCTTTAACGATATTGTCAACATAGCTGTAACCGCAGGCACAGGTATGGGTGGTGTATCCGTCCTCTTCGCAAGTCGGAGCGGTAACAACCGTCGTATAGGTATGGCCGGTAGCCGGAATAATCTCCTGCTTTTCTATAACGGCACCGCAGACCGAGCAAACCTTGCCGGCGGTCAGGCCGTTCTCCGTACAGGTCGGAGCTTTTCCGGGAACGGTTTTTTCGGAATGGCCGTGTGCCTTAATGACCTCCTGAGCGACGATGATCTCACCGCAAACAGAGCACTTCTTGCCCTCGGTCAAGCCGTTTTCCGTACATGTGGCCTCTTTTCCGGGGATAATCTCCTCCTTGTGTCCCGTTGCCGGAACACTTACCGAGGGGCTTACGACCGTGCCGCAGACCGAGCATTTTTCTTCGGCCGTATAGCCGCCGTTAAGACAGTCGGGAGCCTTTGCCGGAACAGAAACAACCGGATTATGCTGTTTTGCGACGATCGTAACATTGCTGTTAATCTCGGTCAATGTATATTTATTGCCGCTTACGGCAACCTTAGCGTTTGTGGGAAGCGTAACGCACGGCTGTTCGGTTGTGAGAACGAGCGTAACGGTTGCGTCCTTTGTGTCGGCAACATAAACGTTTACGCCGTCCTGAACGCCGCCCGAAACGACAGTAAAGCCGTTAGCCGTAACTGCTCTCTGATACCAGCAGTTTCCGTTCAACGAGCGGTATGTGCCGATAGCAAAGCTGTTGTATCCGCTGTGTCCTGCGATCGTGCCCCTGACGGGAACGCAGGCGATGGTTTTAAGCGTGGTGTTCGAGCCGGTGACCTCTTTAAGGTCTGTCGAGCCGTGAACATTCGAAACATACACGCCCTTACCCTTGATAACGGCATCGCCGCCGTTTGTGACGGATTTGGTTGAATATATCGGGCCGTTTGCGGTCAACGTTCCGTCAACCCTGAGAACGGAATTTTCCTTTACACTGCGAGTTACGGGAGCGCCCTTTTTCGCAAATACATAGGGTAACTGGAAAATGTTCTTATTGTAAGTGTATGTGCCCGACATCCAGTCGTCAACGTCATAGAGGTAAACTGCGCCGCCCGAGGAAACGATTGCCGTCGCACCCTCTTCAACATTGATAGCCGTACCGGGAAGAAGCTTAAACTTCTGAGCAAATGTAACATTACTGCCCGATTTAATATTTATGGTATAGTTCATCGGAAGAGCGAGAATGTAATCGGCGGTATTCATTGACGAAGAAACAACAGTGAGCTTAATCGACATACTGATAGCGTCCGTTACAAGGTCACCGTAGAAATCGAGCGTCATTCTGTCTGTCGTTGCGTCATACTTCAGTGTGGCATAACCGCTTGTGATATGGAACATACCCTCATCCTTGCCGACGATTGCGGCGCAGGCCTGGCTCGGTGATTTCGAGCTGCCCAAGCCTGCGGCGATTGCGGCGGTACCGTACATGGTGCAACCGCTGTCTATACGAAGCTCGGCCTCAACGTTCTGAAGATAATACTGAGAGAAAAGGAACGAGTTGTTTTTCAATGAAGAAAGCAATGAAGAGGAATCGTTACCTCCTCGCCAGTCCTCAATCTGCATGAACTGATATACCTTGCTTCCGCTTTCGCCCCAAACAAGTCCTTCGCCGCCGATGTAGCCGTAGGCATAGAGTGCCGAACCGCTCTTCAGTTTAATCTGAGAGCCGGAGGTCATCTGAATTGCACCGTAAGCGCCGCAGACTCTGCCTGCGGTTCTTGTTGACGAAGCAAGCTGGGTTGCGTTGACATTGATATTACCGTAGCAGTTGATAACCGCACCGTCCGCCATGGTAAGACATGAGTACATGGTCGGGGCAGCATATGTCATTGTGCATTCGGGCTCGTCGCCGAAGGTGGCCGTATTGGCAGAATCGAAGGGAATCAACAGATTAACTCCCTTTGAAATCTTGTATGTGCCGGCGGCAAGAATACCGCTGTGCGAGAGCACAATCTGCTTGCTCGAATCCGCCTCTGCGGCGGCATTTGCCTTATTCAAATCGGTGTAAAGATTGAAGCCGACCTGAAATACAGCCATTGACGAGCTGACAAAAACAGGGTAAACAACGGTATCGCTTTCAACATTCAGAGTTGTTGTACTGTTGTAATCGAAATATCCGTTGATTGCCGAGCTGTACCAACCGATAAAGTTATAACCCGTTGCAGGCTTTGCAACAAGCTTATATGCTACCGTTGAGGACTGCGTTTTGGCTGTGTCCTTTGTGATAGACTCACCGTTGACGGTATAGGAACCGTTGGTCGGTGCTTTAAAGGTGGTCGTGGCACTGACGTCAACAACAAGATTGATATTCGTAAGCTCAATCGACGTTGTTTTGTCGTTACCCTTACCGGATTTGATAACAACCTGAACCGTTTCACCGCTGCCCAAAGCTGCGGACGGCGCATAAGAGCCGCTGCCCGTAACGGTATTACCGGCAATGGTAACCGATCCGGTGTTCTCTGTGATTTTGTAATCAAAAGAAATATATCCGGCTTGACTTCTGGTGTTAGTGAAGGTAAGAGAGCCGCTCTGCGACTGCTTGAAAAGCGAGCCCTTACCGGTAACAGTGCCGTGCGCCACATTTCCGCCGCCGGTCCATGTGCCGTCACCCGCATAAGTTGCGGTAAGTCCTTCGGCGGTCATGTCCAGCGAACCCGACGCGGCACTTGCCAAAACAGTACCGGCAGGTATCATGGCGAGAAGCATCACTAATACCAAAAAGAGAGATATAATTCTTTTTGACACTCTTCTCATCGTTTTTGCCTCCTTTGTTTGCATTTTTCCAAACGATTATATATAAACATCATCACTTTCTCTTTGCTCATTGGCGGAAATAATCGGCAATGCCAAAACAAAGAACAGCATAAATCCGATCTCCATGCGCAAAGAGGAATTGTAAACCAAAAGTATCAGGCTTATCACCGAAAGTATAATGCTCATCTGACAAGCAAATTCGTCTGCCATTTCCAGCTTTTTCAGCTTTCTTGAAACGAAAAACGAAGCGACGAAAAACGAAGCATACAATGCCAGTCCGACAAAGCCTGTTTCCAAGAACAAAAATGCATACGAAAAATACGAATAGTGAACCGTTTGATGAGATTCGAAAAACGGCGTATTGAACATACTGAGCGACGAGCTGTCGCAGTTACCGAGGCCTAAGCCGAACAGCTTTCTGAAAAAGCCGGGCAAAAATCTCTGCGAGATAACGGGCAGGGCGGTAAATCTGCCGATGTCCTCATCGGTCGCATATCCCGTGTCGGTCAACGCCTTTATCAGGCTGTCAAAGGAAAGAAAATCCGTAAAGTCCTTATAAAGGACGGTAAGCAGTGTACTGAAAAGCACAACCAACACCGCACCGAACGCAAAGAACAATGTCTTTTTTATCGAATGCGCCGTCACGAAGCTTGCCATAAAAAGGATTAAAATAAACAAAATGAAGAACATCTTCAGCTCGGACAAGGTCGAAACAAGCAGTGACGCAACCGAAACAAATATGCATTTGCTCATCTTTTCCTCACCTCTCATAAAGGAAAGGATCGTTTTCGCAAAGACGATGCAAAGGAAAATCAGCAGGCTTCCGTTACAGCCCTTTGACGTGCCGAAAATTCCGCCGATATAGTCCTGACCGTAGCCTGAAAAATATTGAAGAATTACAACCGCAAAGTTTATGACAAATAAAACATCTAAAGCTTTGATCCAGCCCTTTGCGTCCTCCCAATCCGCAAGATATGCGAACGCAAAGAATGCAACGAACATTCTGATATTATTCCTCAATCCCCATAAATAGTAAAACACCGATTGATAATTAAACAAATACCCGACGAGGGTAATGAAGAAGAACAGACCCACAATAACGACGAACGGCATTGAATAATTGTCTATCTTCGTGAAGCGTTGCGAAAACAGCTTCAGCAACAGCAAAACCAAGAAGCCGTCGCATAGGAACTTGATCGCATCGGGTATCGGCAACAGCTCCGTCAAAAAGGCCTGCGCAGCGGGGAAGAAAAAGATGAATAGCATCATCCACTCCGAGACGGTTCTCTTTTTTATATATAATTTTCCTGCTGAACTCTTATCCACAGAAAATCGTTCTCCTTAATACTAATTTCGTTTTAAAAATAAAATTATTTTGCAGGCAAAATAGCATTTGTGCTTTAGCAGTGTATAAAACAGGCCGAGCCTTTTATTATGAAGCTTTATAACGTCGGCCGTTAGGCTTTTCCTGAGCACATTGCTTTTAAAAATCTTGTTTAACTCAGTCTGCTTTTCTTTCAAGGGTAATTCGGCGGCAACGATTTGCTTCATCGCCGTTATCGAATACATATGATACCTTGCGGTAACGTGATTTATAACCTGTCGCGAAAGATTGTTTTGTCGGGCAAGCTCGACGCACTTTATAAGAAAAACATCGTTCTGCTTTTGCCTGTCCGCCTTATAGGTGCGAGTGAGCGAATTGCTCCGCTTATAATAATAATACAGACTCTCTTTTATAATCGAAACGCTCTTTATTTGAGAGAAAAGCTCCAAAATAAAATAGGAGTCCTCGGAAATAATCTCTTTTTCGGATTTAAATTTCAGGTTTAATTCTTTAATTTTTGATAAACGGTACATCTTTCCGCACGAGCTTATTCCGAAGCCCATCGAATAGGTAAACATTCCGGGCAAGACCTCGTTTTGAACCTCGTCGCCGACAAACAACGTTTTATCGGTTACAATCTCTTTTTCTGAGGTTCTGCCGTCGTCATACACGTCGCACAGGGCGTAAATCACAGCGTCGCTGTCATTTTTTTCGGCTGTCGAGACGCATTTTTCGACCGTTTTTGTATCAACGTAGTCGTCGCTGTCGAAAAAGAATATATATTTTCCGCCTGCCGAGTCCATACCGCTGTTCCTCGCCATGCCCAGACCTGCGTTCTTTTTATGAATTACTTTAATTCTGCCGTCGGAGCTTGCCCAATTGTCACAAATCACCGCACTGCCGTCGGTTGAGCCGTCGTCCACCAGAATAATCTCAAGATTATCATATGTTTGACCGACAACAGACTGCACACACCTGTCCAAATATTTTTCAACATTATATACAGGCACAACAACAGAAACTAAGGGCATATCCGTCATAACAAAACTCCTACAATATATTACGAAAAGTCACCGATGCAATTATCCCAATCGTATGGAAGCACGGCTTCTCTCGTTGAACAATGCTCATCCTCCGTTGCGGATTTTATGAGCTTGTTCAATCCGTTTTCGTCAGCGCCGTTCATACGGTAAAATCCGGGCTTATTAATAAATTCCTTCATCTCGCCGAAGTCGGTTGTAATAACCGGCAGGTCGCACGACGCCGCCTCCAAACAGGAAAGCGGAACATCTATGCAATGTCCGTCCTCCGTCACGGGGAAAAGATACACGTCGCTCATTTGATATATCTCCTCAATTTCGGGGATATACGAATCGAATATTTTTATATTGGATTTTTTGAGCAGTTTTTCTCTCAATTCCGAATTCTGTTCGTCCTTCGTCAATGTGCTCACTACCAAAAGCACCTGATATTCGGAATCTATATTCAACAGGGTCTGAATGTTCCTGCCCTCGTTCAGATGTCCTACATGAAGAACCAGCGGCTTTTCGGGATCTAACCCGTATTTTAGTTTTAATCGTCTTTTTTCGTCCGAGGTTACAGGCACGAATTTTTTCGTATCGACGCCGGTTTTTATGTATCTGATTCTGCCTTTGGGTACGATGCTTTTATAAAAATTTTCGGACTGCTTTGAAAAAACAATCAGGTCGGCTTTACTCAGTCTTATTAAAAGCTTCGATATACCTTCGGCATTGATTTTCATCGGCAGAATTACGTCCAAGCCGTTTTGGCACATTAAGGACATAACAAAAATCCTTATCGCCGTTGCAATCGGCTTCGCTGGGAACGGCACATACAAGACCTTTTCTTTTTTTTGCTTTATTATCGAACGAAGCTCGCCGTTTAACATGAGCTTATTCAATTCCATATGCCTGTCCGAAAGCTCGGATTTTCGCTCATATGTTATAACGAAAGCGCCGCCATGCGATTTTTTTAATCTTTTAATAAGATTATAGGTCACTTTTAAACAGCCTTCATCAACCTTTTCGGTCAATGAGTTTGAAATAATCAACATATTAACCTCAATCTATCTCTGCACAGCTTTTGTTCTTTCCGCACCCCTCGCAGGTCGAAAGAGCGTCAAGCTCCTCCTTGGACACCTTGCCGTCACGGAAATCCCGAACGATTTTATACTCATACATCGAATACTTTTTCTTCTTGAAAAAGCGTAGAAATTTATGCTTAATAACCCAAGCGGCCGGCTTATAAATATACTTGTGCATGGCGGGCGAAACAGAGCCTATCATCCAGCAGTTGCGGTCGCAGTTTCTTACAAAGCTTCTCACCTTTTCCGCCTGCTCGCTGTTCCAAAGCTCCTCCCAGCTCTGCCTGTTCAGGTTTCCCATAACCTGCTTTTCCTTCGTACCGTTGCACGGCATGACATCGCCGTAAGGGTCGATAAAGAATGTGTCAAAGCTCATATCGCAGGGCAACAAGCGTTTTTGAGAGAAAATATAATTGATAAGTCCGTGATTGAAATACGCTCTGAACCACTTTTTGGGACTGTTGGAATCAAGCAAGCGATTAACGAGATCCTCGAAATTCTGCGCAACCATGAGGCGATCCTTGATTATATTATTAGACTCAACAAAATAGAAGCTGTTGTGAAGCGACGCTGTTGCAAACTCCATACCGAGCTCGTCGGAAATATTGTAAAGCGGAACCAAATCCGCGGCGTTTCTGTCCTGAACGGTCATGCCGAAGCCAACGTCCTTCATGCCCATATCAACGAGCTTTTTGAGGGTTGTGTAGCCTCGGTTAAAGCCGTCGTCAAGGCCTCGGATTTCATTGTTCGTCTTTTCAAGACCCTCAATAGAAATCCTGATTCCGATCTGCGGAAATTCCTTGCAAAGCTCCACAATTCTGTCGGTGAAAAATCCGTTTGTGGATATTACAATTCGGTCGCTCTTTTTCAAAAGCTCACGAACAATATCTTTTAAATCGTCACGAATAAAAGGTTCGCCGCCCGTGATATTGGTGAAATACATTTCGGGAAGCTTTTTAATCGTTTCAATTGAAATTTCTTCCTCGGGCTTCGACGGGACCTTATATCGGTTGCACATAGTGCATTTTGCATTACAGCGGTATGTTACAATTACCGTGCCGTTTAATTTTTTCGACATTCAATTCACCTTTTAAAATTATCATAGTAATCCTGAGCGACCTTTGACCATGTGAAATTGTCGACCGCATTTTTCCTCGCCTTCTGCTTCATATCCTTCAGATAGTCAGAGTCATTCAAAAGGCGTGTAATTTGAGCAACAGCATCGTCCTTTACGGCATATATGCTTCCGTCGCCGAAGGATGCTAAAGACTCGGAACAAAGCACTACCGGAACTCCGGAGGAAATTGACTCAATACACACAAGAGCAAAGCCCTCGTACAAAGAATTAAAAATTGTTGTATCCGCAATATTGTAGATCTCGTTCATTTCCTCTCCGGGACTGAATGTGCCTAAATAAACAACCTGCTTTTCAACATTTTCTTCCTTCGCTGTGTTTAAAACTTCATGATAGTATTCCGGCGAAACAATATCTCCGGCGAAGACAAACACGATATTGCTGTTTTTCTTTAATAAAGGCGCAATTATTTTTACGGTTCTGCCCTGCCCTTTATTTTCATTGACGGAGCCAACCTGTAAAATCACCTTTTTATCTTTCAAGCCGAACTTTTCTTTAACCGTGTCAATTCGCTCACTATTCAGCGGAGTATAAATATCGGTATTAACACCGTTATTGATTTGAACGACCTTATTCTCTTCAATGCCAAGATTTTTGACGATATTCTTTTTCATTTTAGGATTCAAAACGAAGATTAAATCGGCGTTCCTCATTCCCTCGATTTCCTGAAAATAGCGTGCTTTCAAGGTGCTTTCGGCTTCTTCAAACGGCAACGACCATACGCCGTTGTGATTGGTGTACGCTATAACCGCCCTGTCCCGAAGCTCCTTTTTAACAAGCTTTAAGAAGAAAAAGATATTGTACTGATTATGAAAATGAAAAACCGTTTTTTGATCGGTATTCTTCAATATTTTCTTTAATTTTAAGGCAAGTGCAACGGAATAAACCACTCTTTTAACCTTATGTATAACGCCTAAGCTGACATCCGATTTAGAGAAAACCGACGGCACCTTAACCTCGGTTATCGGCAAGCTGTTCGGTGCTCTGTCCTCGGCGGAAATATCTACTGCCTCGACATCAATATTCATTTGCAAAAAGGCCTTCGTCAGCTCCTCAACCACGCTTTCGGTTGCCGCCGCAACCTTGGCAGGTATCGGTGTGTAGCCTGTGCCGAGTTCGTAAATCTTCATGTCATTCTCCGTAAATTTTAAATAGCTTTTGATAATATGTCTTAGGTGTTTCAAATTCAACAGATTTGCAATTTTCGGTGTAATAATCCGCATTTCGGATTACGGAATACAGCTTATCGGAAAGCTGTGTTCGGTTGCCGGATTCAAACAGCTCACCCGTTTCACCCGGCCGAATAAGCTCGGGAATGCCGCCAATATCGGCACCGACAACAGGTGTTCCAAGCAGCAGAGACTCCATAACGGAATACGGACAATTTTCATACCATTCGGAGGGATAAACGGTAACGGTCGCATTTGCAATGAGCCTGTTCAGCTCCTCCCCCGTTTTGAAGCCGACGTATTCGGCATTGGGCACTTTTTCGATCTCTTCAACCGCCTTGCCGAAGCCTGCGAAAACGAACTTAACCTCGGGCATTTGCCGAGCGGCCTCAAGCAAGGTCAAGGTGCCTTTATCCTTAGACAGATGACCGAATTCCAAAACATAGCCGCCCTTATTTGCGGAACATATCTCCCGCTTTTCGATAAAATTATGAATCACAACCGTTTTCTCTTTAAAACGGGGCTGTGTATCAAGCTTACTTTTCAAAAAATACGACGGACAAATAATAGCATCGACATAGGAATACGCCGTGCTCAGCTTCCAAAAATAAGCGTCCGCCGTTGCCAAAATGCTCTTCGGCAGTGAATTCTTCATACACCTTGATTTGACGCAGTTCATATAGTTGCCCGTCATGCATTTTTCGCAAACATTTATATTTGAATCGAACAAGCCGTGGCTCGGACACACAAGCTGATAGTCATGCGCCGTGTAAATTATCTTTACCTTTTTGCCGACGGTTTTTCTGTATTTTTCAATCTCAAGAATAATGCTCGGTGTGAGATAAAACTGAATATTGTTAAGGTGAACAACGTCGGGCTTAAAGCTTTCCAAAACCTTTTTTATCTGCCGCCTTGCCTGACGTGAATAAATAATCTTAAACGGTGCCAAAAGGTTTTCGGAAATACCTGCGGTCAAATCCATATCGGGAGCATAAGCATTCGCACTGTTTCCGACAATGTTTTTTTCGTTTTCCAGTCCGAAATATTCGACCTCATGGCCGTTATCCTTCAAGGCTTCGCCGAGCTTGAAAACATAGGTTTCTGCGCCGCCCTTCGGGTACAAAAATTTATTAACAAGTAAAACCTTCATATTTATTCACCGTAATACAGCTCGAGCGTTCTCCGAGTAACCTCGTCCCAATTAAACCTGTTGCAGACATAATCGGACGAAACGGATTTGTATTTTTCAACGGCCTCGGAATCGTTCAAAAGCCGTTGAAGCTTTTCTTTCAGGTCGCCGACATCGCCCTTTTTAAAGGTAACGCCGCACTCTCCGATAACACTTTTACATTCATGAATATCGGAGGTGACGCAACAGTTTCCGTAGCTCATCGCTTCAAGTAAGCTCAGCGGCATCCCCTCCAAATCGGAGGGCAAAACATAGATATATGCGTTCGAATAAAGCTCCTCCAGCAATCCGCCCTTTACAAAATCGGTGAAAATTATATTGTCGCAGGCGGATTTTTTCAGCTCGTCGGCATATTCCGTGCTGTCGGATGCGCCGCCCGCAATGACAAGCTTCTTATCCGTATCAATTTCTTTAAAGGCTTCAATCAGATAATGTATTCCCTTTTCGGGAACAAGCCTGCCTAAATATAAGATGTAGCCGTCCTTTTCAAGGCCGAATCTTTCGGTTATTTCCTCGGCCGGCTTCAAAGCGTTTTTACTCACCCCGTTGGGTATAAAAACGGTTTTTCTTGAATATGTGTCCTCAAAATACTTTTGTGTATTCTCGCTCAGGACAATGATTTCATCGGCAAATTTTACCGCACATTTTTCACCGGCAAAAATGTAAAATGAGGCGAATTTACCCCATTTTGCACGTTGATGGTCAAGGCCGTGAACGGTTGCGACGCACCTTTTGCCGAACAATTTCGGAATCCAAAGCATGGCGCACGGACCCTCGGCATGAAAATGAACAACGTCGAATTTGCCGAAAGCGGCCTTCACGGCGGCAAAAAAGGACGAGGTCACAGCCGCCAATCCCTTTGCATCAACCGTAAAAACACGCTTTAGCTTTACTCCCTTATATTCGGTCATCGCCTTTTCGTCAAAATCGACCCCGCTGACATGGTGTCCTCCCCTGTTAAAGCAGGTAACATCGTGACCCATAGCAGCCATACGGGTAGCCAATTCGCCGACAACGATCTCGACCCCGCCCTCTCTGGACGGAATTCGTTTGTGACCCAACATGGCAATATGCAATTTTTCGTCCTTGCGCTGAGGCATTTACACACCCTCCATCTTCAAGACGGCACCGACGGTTTTAAATATAATCATCAAATCGGTTTTTACGTTTCTCTCTTCGATATACTTTAAATCCAGTTCGAGCCATTTATCAAAGGTCAGGCTGTTTCTGTTTGGCTGAATTTGCCAATAACAGGTGAGCCCCGGCACAACGCTCAAGCGGTTCCGCTGAAAATCGTTGTACTGCTCAACTTCCCTCGGAAGCGGCGGACGTGGGCCGACGAAGCTCATATCACCCTTTAGGATATTCCAAAGCTGAGGCAATTCGTCAATACAGGTTTTTCTGATCACCCGACCGACCCGTGTGATACGGGGATCGTTCGAAATCTTGAATGCCGGACCTTCCATTTCATTTTGATCAAGCAACGAATCCAACATTTGATCCGCTTCGGGCACCATTGAACGTAATTTATAAAACTTGAATACCCTGCCGTTTTTGCCAACTCTGTATTGGGTATAAATAGGAGACGCTCCCGGACTGTCGATAACGATCAAAAGCATTACAAACAGAATCGGAATTGTAAAAACAATTATACAAAGCAAAGAAAAAACAATATCAAAGCATCTTTTGACTGCGAGATAGACAGGCTTTTCATATATTGTAATTTCGGGCTCGGCGCTTTCGCTTTGTGAGCCGGAGGAAATGATATAACTGTTCTTGCCTTCCATACGCTCCTCCTGTTCTTTTTACTTCTTCTTGTAAAACAATTCAAAAACAATCTTATCAATCGAATCGGCGTCGGGGCGAAACTCCATCAAGCCGTCCTTGACGACCGACTCGCCCTCAAGGGTTTCGATTTCGGTAAATTTATACTGCGACAGCTTTTTCGCAATTTCCTGAAGCTGATTGACCGAGCGATCGGACACGATATAATCGGCAAGCTTTGAAGATGCTTCAATAACAAAATTGTCATCGTTTTCGATTTTGAGCATAGCCTTATCGTAAACTGCGGTCATATACTGTCTTTGACGCACCATACGGGTGCTGTTTGAGCTGTCCTCAAGTCCGTAACGTTCGCGCACATAGGTGAGCGCATGATCGCCGTGAAGCGTAACCGTTTCACCCTTTATGAGTGTGTCGTCAATACCGCTGAAATCGTCCAAAACGGTGACCTCAACGCCGCCCAAAAGGTCGTTCAAAATCGGCACGGCGTCCATGGTTATTGAAAGGTAGTGATTTACCTTAACGCCGTTCAAAAGCTCGGAAACAGCGTCGGCGGTGTTGCGACAGCTGACATCCCTGCCGTTGCCGTAGGTATGAGCCAAGGCGAGCTGTTTGTTGACCGTGCCAATCTTCTGACCGGCAACGCCCAAAACGTTCATATTAACCATTGTGTCACGGTTAAGGTGAACCGCCGTGAACTTTTTCTCACTGTTGTCAAAGACCAACAGCATCAAGAAGTCCGCCCGCTGATCGTTATTGTAAGAATCGTTATTAATTGCGTCCTCAAACTTATCAAGGCCGAGGATCAAAAACGATTCAACATCTTCGTTTTTCACATACTCGACACCGTTATATTCATAAACGGTATTCTCGGTTTTTTGCTCGGGGAAAATGCTTTGACGCTTTTCCCATAATTCCAAAAGCAAAAAAGCACCTGTTAAAAGAAACACTGCCAAAAGAGCGACGGCTAAGCCACGCATCAGCTTTCTTTTATCGTTCCGTTTTTTTCCCATAAAGACTCCTCTTTTTAAGCGGCCTGTTTCTTAGATTTCTTCCAAAGGACAACACCGGCAACCAGGGAAACGCACATTACTCCTGCCAATACGCCGATTTTGATTCCGTCCTCGATGTTACCCGTTGCGGGATTTTCCGCTGTGCCCGTATCGTCGGCAACATCGGAATTATCGACAACAATTGCAAAAGGAGAGAACTCCTTGATGGTAAATTCAAGATATTCGCCGTTGATTTTTGCGTTGTCAATCAGCTCCCACTCGCCGTTGTAATAGTGCAGGAGCGCAACAAATCTGTTTGCGTTGTCGTCCTTGAGCTTGATTCTGAAGCTGCCGTGCGGCTCATGGTGGGCGCAGTTCTCATAGTGAAGATCGAACAAATCGCAGACTGCCAAATTCCTGGTTGCGATGCCCTTACTCTGAGCGACGGTTGCCAGATCCTTGTTCAACTCGGTGAGATCACCTGCGGAACGGATTTCGTTATACGCTTTTACTATCATCGACTTGAGGTCGTTGTTCAGATCGTCACGGTGAGAATACGGTGTGATAACCAGTCTCGCCTTGCACTCCGGAGATTCCGATTCGTATTCAATGAGCTCGGGAGCGGATGCGGAACCCGGGCTTTTGATGAACGGTGCGGCAAATACGCCTACCGTAAGGATTGACGCTATTAAAATTGCAGTTAAAAAGGTTGATAATTTTTTCATAATAAAAATCCTTTCAAATAAATTTTTATTCAAAGAGTAATGAATAACCATACTCATTAAACTGTGTAACGAACTCATCGCCGAGCTTTTTGCGAATGAGCTCATATGCCTTACCCAAGCGTGGCGGACGGTTGCGAAGGTTGTGACAATCGGAGCCGATCGCATGAATGCCGCCCCGAGCGAGCATATCCGTCGCCTTTTTCTTTGTGAAAAGCTCATTGAAGAAGGATGCGTTCACCTGCATCAGGATTCCGCTTTCGTAAAGACGTTCCCACACGGAATCGCTTTCAAGCTTTAAGTATCTGTCGATGTGAGCCAGAATTACCCTCACCCTGTGAGTCACGGCAATTTCGGTCAATTCACGAACCGTATATTCCGTCCATTTACCCATCGGCATTTCAAGCAAAATCAGATTGCTTTCACCGATGCAGAGCTTGCTCAACGACTCCAATTTTCCGATACCCGGATAATATTTGACCTCGGCACCGCAGATTATACGGGGAATTTCGTCCCGAGCCGCTGAAAGCAGACTGTCGAGACTTTCCTGCCTGCGGGCTAAGAATTCATCAACCGTTTCATCGTCGGCGAAAAAATGAGGAGTTGCGATTACGGTATCCGCTCCCTGTTCACGCTGCATTTTCAAAAGTGCAAGGCTTTCTTCGATACTGCCGCTTCCGTCGTCGATGCCGGGCAAAATATGAGAATGCCAATCAATCATTTTCTATCACTCTTCGAGGAACCTTGATAGTATTTGTAGTATTTATAATACTTGTGCTTTCTGTATTTCTTGTAAGATCCGCCGTCGTTCTTCGATTCGTTCAAAATGCAGCCGAGAACATTGACGTTAGAAAGCTGAAGCTGTCTGAAGCAACGCTCCAATTCCTTCTTTTCGGTGTAGTCCTCACGAACGACGACTACCATACCGTCGATAAGTGAGGCTATCGACAATGCGTCCGAAACGATGTTGACGGGCGGCAAATCAATGATGATATAATCGAAGCTTTCACGAAGGCTGTCGAGGATAAATTCCATTCTGCGAGAGCCGAGAAGCTCCGACGGGTTCGGCGGAATTTCTCCCGAGGGCAATATGTACCAGTTCTTCAGCAATGCCGAACGGAAATCCGGCATATGAGCACCGTGACCCATCAAAAGGTCGGTAAGACCCGGTGTGGATTCGAGGTTCATTTTCTTTGCGATTGAAGGAATTCTCAGGTCGCCGTCAATAAGAATAACCGGATCGCCCTTTTCGGCGAGAACATATGAAAGATTGACTGCGGTCGTGCTTTTTCCCTCTCCTCTCATCGAGCTTGTTACGCCGATAATCGGACACTTAACGCCCTCGGGCAGGGTAAAATCAAGGTTTGTTCTGAGAATTTTATACTGTTCAATGGCTGTAAATTCAAGGTTCTTGTGCAGAGTCTTTCTTGAATCCTTTTCGGTAAAAACAGCGCTTGTTTTATTATTTTTAAATAATCCCATGTCTATATACCGTCCTTATGAATTCTTCGAGGTTTTCTTTTTGGCGCTGTAGTAGCCGTACTTTTTCTTGTCCGAGCCTAAAAGATCAGGAACCTTCGCCAAAATCGGGTAGTCATAAGTCTGTAAGATGTACTCTTCGTCGTGGATAGTGTCATCCATCAAGGCTCCGACGGCAATCGCCAATGCCGAAAGCAACACTCCCAAAATCAGACCGACGGCGGTATATTGAGTTATGCTCGGTGAAACCTTTTCAAGGTTCGGCACTGCGGCATCGACAACCTCCATGGAGGCGCCGTCAATAATCTCCGATATTCTTACGGGAAGAACCTCTGCGATACAGTTTGCAATCTTTGCGGCCTCGTAAGGGTCGTTGGTTGTAACATCAACCCTCATGATTTCGGTATTGTTCGACTGGCCGGACTGAATTTTTTTGCTCAACTGCTTATACGAATACGGAACATCGGCCTTTTCAATAACACGCTCAAGGGTCGAGCGGTTGCTGAGAATCTCGCCGTATGTTTTAACAAGGCTCTGTGCGGCGGTGATTTCGGAGGAGCTGATGCTGAAGCTCGTGTTGCCCAACGAAAACGAGCTGTTGTTGACATAAAGCATTATTGATGAGGAATACTCCGGCTTGATTAAAAATGCCGACACGGAAAATCCGATTCCTGCGGCAATTATGCCTGCCAAGACAATCAGCCATATTCTCTGCCAAAGGGTTTTAAAAATATGTACTAAGTCGATAGTATAGTATTCCCTGACCGGTTTGTTGTTTTTCTTCATATAAAATTCTCCTTGATTACCAAAAGCTTATTCCAAAATGTAAATTTTTTGTAAACTTATAGTTAACGGCTACATGCTTTCGGTGGCATCGATCACAAAAACGATATCAACATTTGTATCGATCATTTGACCGTCGCTGCCTAGCATATCCTGAAATAAACTGCCCATGTTTGTCGCACTCCTTATTCTTTGTTTATCAAATCGCAGTTTTCTGGGTTTTCCCAACTTTTTTTGAAAATCTTTTGCTTACTGAATTACTCCATAGAGGAACTTTCGAGATCATCAAGATGTTGAAGTTCATTTCGAATCCTTGTTTTTCCTAGGAAAAAAGTGATAGCATTTACCGCTCCAATAATCAAGAACACAATGCCAACAACTGAGGATACTTTACCACCTGTAAACAGTAACATAGCAACGATAATAAAAAAGATTGTTAACACAAGGTTGACTTTCACAGCTTGCTCTTTTTTCTTTATTTCTTCGTGCCAATCTTCTGTGTTTCTGAATTTATTTCCGCAATCATTGCAAATCCAATAATTTCGATTTTGAGTTTCAATTTCTCTTAATAAAATATACATCATCAAATATATTTTGTCAATATATATTTTCAGCAAATATATAATTAATACATATACTAAAAACAAGAATACAAAATATTTTAAAAATAAATAAACTCCTGTTTTTTTCAGCAATTCAATAAAAATTTACGGTTGCAAACACGCACAGCCTTAAAAAGAATGTCTCAAAATGTTTTGAATAACAATTATCTTATCAGCTATAAACAGTTGCAATAAATTATTTTTAAATAAAAAAAGAATTAGTCAAAAATTTCTTTACACAAATATAAAACAATATCTATACCTAAAAACTTCATTCTACAGAATTGCTGGTTTTCCACAACCATTACCCCATCTTTCACACGATTACTGCTTCTTACGCACGATTACCGCTTCTTACGCACGATTACAAATGCAATGTATAATCCAATAAAGAATAAAGTCCTCGATAGAACAAATAACTATCGAGGACTTTAAGTTACTAATCGTGTGAAAGTTGTCAGAAATGTACACATATCAAGGACTTTGGCGACAAGTGGTGTGTGATAAAAGCAAAGAAGAGTAACTTTGATATTGTATCAAAATTACCCTTCTTTAATGGCGCCTCAAACAGAGATTCCCCTGACAGGGGAAATGTCACGGAGTGACAAAAGGGTGACTGCGAGGTACGAGCAGCTCGAACCTGTGGACGATGTCGTTGTACAGACATAACATAAGCTAAGATGTTATCGAACCTGTGACCGGTCAGAAATATTGTCGTGCAACTGTCCTTGGAGCGGACGTTGCACTCTGTATTTCTTCCTGCTCATCGCACCCCTTTTTCTGCCACCGGCAGCGGGGCACGGTGAGCCAGTTAACAGCCGCGTTACGTTTCTGCGATGCGATGTCGCAGGTGAGAGAACTGTGCAG
>OKSC01000893.1_pt1 | contig 32412 bp, 27 predicted proteins | sample 1601161 | NCBI WGS metagenome assembly OKSC01 (sample SAMEA3541552, study PRJEB24748) | human gut metagenome | biome: human gut; feature: human-associated habitat; material: faeces | place: China | collected 2012 | reverse complement strand
ATGTTGTAATAGTCTTGGATGAGGTTGGCGATGTACTCGCTGGTGGTCTGGCCCAACCGTTCCCGTTCTTCGCTGACTCGCTCGTGGAGGGCGATGGGAATCTGAGCACACAAGTTTTTGGTAGTTGCCATTCTCGGATGCCTCCTTCGCTTTTTTGTAACGCAAGCATACCCGAAAGATTACGAGAAAGCTATTACCAATACCATCAAGGAATGGCACACAAACGAAGCAGAAGCAACATAAGCACCGAAGAAGCGAAAAAAGGCCACCGATCTGCTCCCTGTGAGGGAGGAGAGATCAGTGGCCTGTTGGTTTGTTCTTTTTTAATGCCCTGGCGTTCGAGTCACATCAGTTCATAAAAATGCCCTGCTTCATCTCTAAAATGTCGCCTGTCGCGGAGAAAAACTCGTTGTCCGAAAAATCCTGTTTTTCTAACTTTTTGAATTGAAAAGTGGCGGTAAATATATGAAAACACCGCGCTTTTGCGCGGTGTTTTCTGTGCTGCATCTTTCATCAACACATTTTGGTCCGAGTGGCGAGATTCGAACTCGTCGATAGGCAAAACGGGGTGTGATACCCCTTATTTTTTTGTGCTGAGACATGCGCTTTTCAAGGGATCGAGTGTCAATTCATGCCTTTTGATGTTATCGCCTGATGGAGTCTAAAGGGAAAATGTAAGGGAAAACTTTTGCCGCATACCGAATGCTCAAATTTGCTCTGCATCTTCTAAAACTCTACAGTTTGGAACAGCATTAACTTTATCAGGCGTGTCGATAACAACTCTATACGACAATTGCGGCTGCCATCTTCATAGTAATATCTCAGTCCGGCTGTTCATCATATTTCTTTTTTAGTCATATGGTTAATATTGCGCAATCTCTAGATTGTAAACGGAACATTGCAGTCTTTGAGTAGTTCGTTGCTCTCAACAAGTGCTTCCATGGCTTCGATGCGTTCGTACATCATGTCATCATTTTCCATAAAAGTAACTGTTTTTCGCACATCATCATGGAGCTTTTGTGTCACAGGAGACATAGCTTTATGATCACTCAAGTCAATCGCCTGTAAGGCTGTCATCATGGTCATGGAAACCATACGGCGCAGCTTCTGCACTGCCGCATAGAGCTGGCGAGCCGCAGTATCATCACGATAAATGGGACTTTCCTGACCAGCGCTGACTGCCGCATTAAAGCAGGCAGCAGGAGAAGCCAGCAAGGCGATATCGGCAAGAAGTCCAGCAGTGACATATTGCAGAATCATATAGCCGTTATTCAGGCCAGGATTCTTCACAAGGAATGCAGGAAGGCCGCTTAAGTGCGGGTCGACCAAACGTTCCACATGGACCTCAGTAAGTTTGGCAACATCCATGACGGCAATAGCGAGGGAATCACAGTAAAGTTCGATTGCTGTTGCATCCCAGTTCGAACCCATGAGCGCTGTGCCGTCAGCAAGAAAGACGGGGTTGTCAAAGACGGCGTTCAGTTCTTCCATCAGCGCATCGTAGGTCTGCGTGACCATACGTTTGGCAGCTCCATGAACATGCGGGATAATGCGGGTGTTCATGCTGTCCTGCACGCGCAGTGTGCGGGATTCATTCATGATTTCACTGCCGTTAAGAACTTTGCAGAGAAATTCCGCCGTTTCGGACGTATCCTTGTGGTTCTTCAGCTGAATGAGGCGCGGGTCATAGGCCTTGTCTGTACTACGTAGCGCTTCACATACTAAGGCTGCGCAGAGGTCTGCGTGGCGCATCGTCATGATGAAATCATAAACGGCGAGCAGACCAACGCCGATGGAGTGGCTCGCGTTAGACAGCAGGGCGAGGCCTTCACGAGCTTTGATGCTCAGTGGCTTGATACCGTGCGACTTAAGCACCTCGGCCGCAGGGCAAGGCACTCCGTTCTCAATAAGGCGTCCCTCGCCGATGTAGGTCACGGCGATGTAGGGCTGGAACGAAAGGCCTCCAATGGTTCCCTCGCAGGGGGCGTAGGGATAAAGATCCTCATTGAGAAACACCCGAATTTGCTCAAGCATCTCTAGGCGCACCGCGGAATACCCCTTGCCAATGCTCATCAGTTGCATAAGCATCAACGCACGGGCTTCCTCTTCCGTCAAGATTCGTCCAACCGAGCAACCGTGGCTGCGCAGGATGTTTTCCTGCAGCTGCACCATCTCATCGTCGCTGATGCGATAGCGCACATTGTCGCCAAATCCCGTGTTAACGCCGTAAACGCCAGCGCCGCTTGCAATAGTCGCCTCTAGCGACTTGCGGCTGGCGCTCACGCGCTTGCGGAAGCCTTCGGTAAATTCCACCTTTGCATGATACCGTGCAACAGCGACAAACTCTTCGATGCTGTTGCGGCAGTCATCCAGGGTAACAGTATGGATGTTTTTCGCATCCTGATAGATCAGCATAAGTAAATTACTCCTTTGGAAAATATGAGCCGTTTGTGAAAATGCGGATCAGGCCGCAGTCTTCTTGGGCTGAGTTGCGAGAGAAACCACGACGAGCACAATCGCGCTGACGATACCGCTGAGCAGCTCACCGCCGATACCTGCAACACTAAATCCTGTCAGCAGTGCATACATCATAAAGAGGCCGCCTGCCAAGAGGCCAGCAATCGCGCCCTGTTTAGTAGCCTTCTTCCAGAATACACCAAAGACGATTGGGCAAAAAACGCCAGACGTATAAATATAGTAAGCATAGAAGCAACCGTCGAGAATGGTAGGAAGCAGCATAGAAACCCCCACCGCAGCAAGGCCAGCAATCACGGTAAAAGCGCGAGAAATTGTTACAAGACGTCTGTCCTTAGTGTCCACATTTTTACCGATGTAGGGCAGATATAAATCAGTCATAAAGTGCGATGCGGCTGCCGACAGGCAAGAGTCCGCTGTAGAAAAAATAGCAGAAAGCGCCGCAGCAATAATAATGCCAACAGCCCAACCAGGGAGGGTGCTCATGGCGATTGTTGCAAAAGCCGCTGCGGAGGTACCGGCTGTTGCCAACTCGGGATGTTTCACGCGAGCAATTAGGCCTAGAGTAACAGGCATCACAGATACGATGCAAACCAGCACCGCGGAGCAAACACTAGCCTTGATCGCTGTTTTATGATCTTTGCAAGCGAACAGCCGCTGATAAATGTCCTGACCGATCATGATGTACATAAGCCCAGGAAGAATCATCCATAGAAGGGACTTAAACTTTTCAGAGTCCATAAACACGTTATACCCTTCGGGAAGTTCGCTCTGAATAGCCGTTAACGATGCATTCAGGCCCGAAAGTCCGCCAATATCGCCCAGCGCCGCTACAGTAATCCAAACAACGCCAACCATAACTAGTATAATCTGAAAACCGTCTGTCACTGTAACTGCCATTAGCCCGCCCATAGACGTAAGCGCAATAATAACGATGCAAGCAAAGAGCGCCGCAATCGTTGTATTTTTCATACCGAGCGCATTCATAATGCCAACTGCTGCGCCAACCTGACTGCCAACAAGCGCTATCAAGGCCACCATGGAGAGGAAAGCGCTAGCACTGCGGAGAAATTTACTATTATAGCGAGTCTCTAAGTATTCGGTAATAGTGCCAAAATTTGAAAAGTCCTTCATTTTTTTGACGAGAAATGAAGCAAGCAGCAATCCAAACCCAGAACCGAATATACCGTAAACATACATCATAGGGCCAGAGTTATACGCCTTCTGTGCGGTACCGGTCAACAGTCCGCCGCCAAACAGAGATGCAGAAATTGTTAGCGTTGCCGCGATAACGCCAAGGCTTTTTCCCGCAAGGAGAAAGTCGCTGATAGTTGCATTCTTTTTACTATAATAAATACCAACTGCAAACAAGATGACCAGATAGATTATAAGTGCAACATAAATCGAAGTCATAAATATATCCCTCCACAAAGATTTTGTCAGATGGAAGCCACAGCGCTCCCGCTGTAAACGGCCCGACACAGCAGAAAGAAAAGCAGCTTTTTCATCTTTCTGTTGTAAAGTATATCTATGCAGCGTCAGTTTTTCGTCACTTGAAGAAACCCTGGCAAGGGATCAGAACAGCCGCACTCAAGTCTCTTGAGCAGTTCCTGCTCAAAGGCACCTGCTTTTCCTCCTGCCATGCATTTTCTGCAGTGCGCACAATAGTAGGCAATATCCTCTGTCAACACATCGGCAAGTGGGGTTTCTGCGATGTCGAGTTGCGCACTGTAGCAGCAAAGCAGGGCCTTTGTCAGATAAAGAATACCCGTATCATAGGGGACGATCAGAGCTTTTGTTAGCTGTTCGCACTGTAAAATTTCACTTGCGCAGTGCCGATAATCACCGTCAGCAAAACACATCAGCGCATTACAGGCACAATAAAGCGTGCGGAAATAACCTGTTGGTTCCTTGACATTATCTGCTGCACGGTTTGAGTTGCTCAACGCATTATGTGCTGCGGCATAGTCTCCAATCGCCAGCGAAGCCATTGCCCAGTCCACGTAGAATATCGGCGTACTGGTTGAGGTTGGGTATTCTCCAATCATATCGATGGCAATTTGATATTCTTCAATCGCGCGCGCATACATGCCCTGCTTTCGATACGCTTCACCGATATAATCATGCGCATAAGCGCTTTGCAGCCGACGCTCCACCTCATCTTCTACACTATCGTGCAGCAGTACCAAAGTCCGCAGCAATTCTTCACGCGCATCTTCATAGCGACCCTCCATCACAAGAAGATAGCCATTATAACGGCGGTTAATTGCATAGCGCGCAGCATTTTTTCCCTTCGTTAGGGACAACGCTGCGTCAATATTCTCGCGCATCACATTTGTCTGATAGGTTTGAATACCATAGAATATCATCTGTTCATGGGCGAGATCCCGTGCCTCCTCAGATAACGCAGGATTCTGAAGCAATTTCCGGATTGCGCTAACTCCCTGTTCATAAAGCCCACGATAAATGCAGAAGCACCCAATAGAATAATAAAGATCCGTTTCTGCAGCTTTGAGAGCGCTATCCTCTGGATGAAGCCGCTGCAAATGGCATAGCTCTTTTTTCATCTTTTGAAAGGACTCCAATGCTTCTGGTGTGGAATCCAACAAGCTTTCACTGCTGCTTGGCATACCATTAAGAAGTGCATAGTTAAAGAATACATACGTACGAAAGCGGCGGACTTTATATTGAAATGCATGAAACGCATCTCCGCCCTGCTCATAATGATACGCTGTAAGGGTGTCCAAATTTGGCATTGCAGCCGAGTCAAGCGCAGAGAGTGCCTGCGCTATGTTCAAGTGCAGGATTCGGCGCGAAAGCGCTGGAATATGTGAATAAGTAAGATCTCGAAATTCCGCCTGTGTAAAGACCAGGGAGAGACTTCCTCCATCATAGACTTCATTAAGAATAGCACGACGGCACAGTTCCTGGCAGACATAGAGCAGATCGAGCGTTGGCTTACTGCTGACAACTTCAAGAACCCTGTATGGAGCATAGTCAGGGAACATAGCAACAAGATTGAGTACTTGGCGTCCCTCAAAACTAAGGCCAGATAGCCTATAGGATAGAATCTCATCCATACTGTGTGGCAAAACTTTAGGTTGACCATTTTCCATGATGCTACCGATGAGTTGTGTGAGCAGAAACGCATTCCCTTGCGTATCGTGATAGATGCGGTCCTTGTCCTGCAAAACAATACTGCGGGCACCACACAACTCAATATACTGCATCGTTTCTTCATAAGTAAACGCTGCAAGGGAAAGGAGGGAGCAAAGCTCATCCTCTTCGGCGTTACGTAGAAATCTTTCCACTTCTTTTCCACAAGGTTGGCGGCAGGTAGCTGCAAAGACAAACTTCTCAGGTCCAATCTTGTGCAGCGCTTGATCAAGCAGTGCAAGGCTCATGCTGTCTATCCACTGGATATCTTCCACCACAAGCAGAAGTGGTTTCTTTTTCGAAGCAAGTGTCAGTAAGGTAAGCACGCTGTCAAACCCCATTACGCTATCGACAAGTAGATGTGCTTTCTTTTTCACATCCGCACTGCCAAATTCCCCGAGCATAGGGAACAACGCACTGACGGCCTGCATATATGCATTAGGAATGGGAATGCTCTCTTTCTCTATAAAATTAGAGAGGGAGAGCATAATAGTCTGCCACGGATAAAGGTATTCATCCTGCTTGGATTTGAAGCAGGATGTAGTAATAATCTCATAGCTTGATACATCACCATGCGAAAGAAAGTATGACAAAAGATGGGTTTTGCCGACTCCCGCTTCTCCAAGAATTACGAAAGACCGTGCATGCTTTGATGTATGCATACGCGAAAACAAATGGAGTAAATACTGTAGCTGATTCTGCCGTCCAACAAGAAAGTCATCGTTAATTTCGCCGTTTTCCGATTGCTCATTCCACTCTTTCATAATGGAATAGTACAATTCCGAAGTATCCTTGAGTGGCGCAATACCAAGCGTATCAGCCATAGCCTTGTGCAGGCCGCGGTAGATCAACGCCGCCCGGTTGTAATCCTTCTGTGCGCGATAGAACCGCATCAGAGAAATGGAAACCGTTTCGCACAGAGGTTCTTCCTGCAAATATTTTCGCCAGAGGGCCTCGGCCTCGCCGTCTTTTCCTTCAGAAAGGCAGAATTCGGCCCGCTTGTCAAGCTGCTGCAAATAGGCCTCTCGCAAGGAAGTACGCGTCCGCTCCAACCATTCCTCATATTCATAGCAGTTCGGAACGCTAAACCCTTTCAGAAACTCTCCCTGATAAGCCTCGACATCCATAGCTTTGAGAAATTCATCGACATCAATGTAAAATCCAAGTTCTGGATTAAGTTGAATTGCGCTACGCCCTGCGGGAACCACAAGCTCAATCGGTACAACCTTTTTTAGATGATAGAGATTATCGCGCAAGTGTCGGCGGGCAAGCTCATTGTCTTCCCCTCCCCAGAGGAGGCCTGTCAGCTCATCTCTTGTTGCCTTTTTATGCACCAGCAGATAAAAAAGAAGTCCCTGCGCCTTTTTTAAGCAAATTCTTATGGGTGTGCCACAGCACTCAATATGCGCGTAACCGAGCAGAAGCGCTTTGATAATTGTGTCTTCCATCACACTATCCCCTCAAAAAAGTAGTCTGATTTAATATACAACATTATCGTCACGTTTCCGTCACTTGTCAAACATCCAAGTGACGGAAATCTATAGCTTATAAAAAGTCGCAGATGGCTCTCTGACAAAATGTGTTAGAAAAGTGTTAGAAAGCCTTATTTTGCGCCTTCCGATTACCGCCAGCAGGCTAGAAAAAAGTCCTGAAATCGTAAGATTTCAGGACTTTCTGGTTGCGGAGGCATGACTCGAACCTACGTCCTCCGGGTTATGAGGGCGATACAGCCATTTTTAGAGCGTATAAACGCTTGAAATACGTACATTTGTAATCTCGTTTTGTTTTGATTGGATTGCCGTAAAGGCTTGTCCCAAGGTTCTCATAGCTTCAACGTCTGGTGGAGAAACATTACCAAGAAGAAATTGTCTGCAAACCTGTACAGCAACAGAGAAATTCGCCTTGCAAGGGTGTTTTGTTTTGAATTTCTGAATGACTACGTGTGAGGTAATCAATTCAGAGAAGTTGTACATGATAAGCCTGGCATAAATCTCCTGCGTAATGTTCCCTCTTTTTCGGCTTCTTTTAGTTTTCGGCCTTGGTCTCGCAGTACAGGCAGCGATAGGTGCGCGTGCTCTCTTCGGTCAGCGTAAACACCTGCGGCAGCTCCTGCTCAACAGAGGTGATGCAGCGGGGATTTTTGCAGCGGATGACGTTGGTGATGCGCTCGGGCAGCTTGAGCTGGCGCTTTTCGATGCGCTTGCCGTCCTTGATGATATTGACGGTGATGCCGGGATCGACATAGCCGATGACGTCCCAGTCAAGATCGAGCACCTGGTCGATCTTGATGATGTCCTTGCGGCCGAGCTTGCCGCTCGAAACGTTCTTGAGCAGCGCAACGGAGCAGTCGAGCTTGTCAAGGCCGAGGATGTTGTAGAGCTCCATCGCCTTGCCGGCGGAGATGTGGTCGATAACGATACCGTTGGAAATAGCGTCGATGATCATGTGTAAGTCCCTCCCTTATTCAATACCAAGCAGCTTGAGGATGAGCGCCATGCGGATGAAGCGGCCGTTGCGGACCTGCTTGAAGTAGCAGGCGCGGGGATCGTCGTCCACGGCAACGGAGATCTCGTTCACGCGCGGCAGCGGGTGCAGGATGCAGAGATCCTTCTTGGCGTTGCGCAGCTTCTCCGGGGTGAGGATGTAGCTGTCCTTCAGGCGGAGGTAGTCTTCCTCGTTGAAGAAGCGCTCGCGCTGAACGCGGGTCATGTAGAGAATGTCGAGCTCGGGCATGACGGCTTCGAGGTCGGTCGTCTGCTCGTAGGGGATGTTGTTCTTTTTGAGCGCCTCGTTCTTCACATAGCTGGGGAGCTTGAGCTCCTCAGGGGAAATGAGAACGATCTTGATGCCGGTGTAGCGGCTCAGGGCGCTGATGAGGGAGTGGACGGTGCGGCCGAACTTCAGGTCGCCGCAGAAGCCCACGGTCAGGTCGTTGAAGCGGCCCTTTTCACGGTTGATGGTGAGAAGGTCGGTCAGCGTCTGGGTAGGGTGGTTGTGGCCGCCGTCGCCGGCGTTGATGACGGGGACCTCAGAGTGCATGGAGGCGACCAGCGGCGCGCCCTCCTTGGGGTGACGCATGGCGATGATGTCAGCATAGCAGCTGACGGTGCGCACCGTGTCGGAAACGCTCTCGCCCTTGGCGGCGGAAGAGCTGCTTGCGGACGAGAAGCCCAGCACCTTGCCGCCGAGACCGAGCATCGCGGACTCAAAGCTCAGGCGCGTGCGGGTAGAGGGCTCAAAGAAGAGCGTTGCGAGGATCTTGCCGTCGCACTTGTGTGCGTAGGCGTCGGGGTGGTCGATGATGTCGTTGGCCGTGGCGACCATATCGTCGATCTCCTGGGTGGTCAGCTGCAAAATGTCGATCAAATGCTCCATGTTAGTTCTTTCCTCCGATCCAAGATTCATCCGACGGGTTGTTGCGGAACTGAATGAGCCGCGCAACGTCCTCGGGGTGGATATAATTTTGCTTCGCCGCTACGTCGGCGATGACGTCAAAGTTGGTCAGGCTGTGGTTCTTCACGTTGGCGGCGGCGAGACGGTCAAGGCCCTTCTGCATACCGTAGGTGAAGATGCTCGCAACGCCCAGCACCTCCGCGCCCGCTTCGCGCAGGACGTTCACAACGTCCAGGACGCTGCCGCCGGTGGAGATGAGGTCCTCGATGACGACGACCTTCTGGCCCGGCTCAAGGCGGCCCTCGATCTGGTTCTGGCGGCCGTGGTCCTTGCCGGAAGACCGCACATAGCCCATGGGAAGGCCCATCATATGGCCGACGATGGCGGCGTGGGCGATGCCCGCCGTGCTCGTGCCCATCAGCACCTCCACGTCGGGATAGTCTGCGCGGATGACCTCGCACAGCGCGCTTTCCACCTGCGTGCGCACCTCAGGCGCGGTCAGGATCAGGCGGTTGTCGCAGTAGACAGGGCTCTTGATGCCGCTGGCCCAGGTGAAGGGCTCGTCCGGGCGGAAAAAGACCGCGCGGATGGAGAGCAGGCCCTCTGCAATGCTGCGTTCCAAATGCTCCATTTCTATCTCTTCTCCTTTCAAATGATCAGTCGATTGACAAGATCAGTGTTTCCAAAGTATCGGGTGTTTCGCTGATGTAGTCGGCGCCGGCGGCGGTGAGCTCCTCGCGGCTGCCGTAGCCGTAGAGCACGCCGATGACCTCGAGCCCTGCGAGGTGGCCGCCGATGACGTCGTGCTCGCGGTCGCCAATCATCACGGCGCGGGAGAGCTCGTCACAGCCGGCAGATTTCAGCGCGGCCTTGACGACATTGACCTTTTTTCCTGCCTCCTTGTCGCCCGCGGGCGCGCCGCAGACGGCTTCAAAGTACGGCATGAGCCCAAAGTGCTCGACGATGCGCACGGCCATGGTGTCGAGCTTCGATGTGGCGACGAAGAGCCGCTTGCCCTGCGCCTTCAGGTGCGCAAGCAGCTCCGGGATGCCGGGGTAGGGGGCGTTGTCGAGCCACCCGTCCTTTTGGTAGTATTCGCGGAATTTTGCGACCGCGGCATCCACGTCCTGCGCGGGGACAAAGCGCGCGAAGGTCTCGTTCAGCGGCGGGCCGACGAAAAACGACAGCTCGCGCCAGTCGCGCTCGATGCCGAAGGCACGCAGGGCGTACTGCCCGGCCTTCATGATGCCGGGGCCGGACTCAGTCAGCGTGCCGTCCAGATCAAATAAGATGATATCCCAGCTCATTTTTTACCCCACGAACTCGCTGACACAGCGGCGGTAGGCGGCGACGGGGTCCTCCGCCTGCGTGATGGGGCGGCCGACAACGATGTAGTCCGAGCCGATCTCGCGCGCCCTTGCGGGCGTGGTGATGCGCACCTGATCGTCCGCCTTCGCGTCGGCAAAGCGGATGCCGGGGGTGACGGTGAGGAATTCCTTCGCGCAGGATTCATGGATGCGCCCGGCCTCGAGCGGGGAGCAGACCACGCCGTCAAGACCGGCGGCCATGGCATTTTTCGCGTAGTCGATGACCACTTCCTCAAGGGGACGGTGGATGCCGATCTCATCCTCCATGCTCTGCTGGCTCGTGGAGGTGAGCTGCGTGACGGCGATGAGCAGCGGACGCGTGCCGTCCGCGCGGGTGAGACCCTCGAGCGCGGCAGACATCATCGCGCGCGTGCCGGGGGCGTGAAGGTTGACCATGTCCACATCGAGGGAGGAGAGCACGGCCATGGCCTTTTTCACGGTGTTGGGGATGTCGTGCAGCTTGAGATCGAGGAAGATCTTGTGGCCGCGGGCCTTGATCTCGCGCACGATCGCCGGGCCTTCGGCGTAGAAAAGCTCCATGCCGATCTTCACAAAGGGCTTTTCGCCGGTGAAGCGGTCGAGAAACGCGAGGGTCTTTTCCTTGCTGTCAAAATCCAGCGCAATGATAACGTCCTTACCCATGGTGGGCACCTCCTATGATGTCGTTCAAATCGTTGATGTTGTATTTCTGCATGACGCGGGGCAGGTCCTCGACGATGCGGCGGCAGGCGAAGGGATCGACAAGGTTGGCAGCGCCGACCTCGACCGCCGTTGCGCCCGCGAGCATCAGCTCGATGACGTCCTCGGCGCTCATCACGCCGCCGAGACCAACGACGGGGATGCGCACCGCTTCGTAAACCTGCCAGACCATGCGCACGGCGAGCGGGAAAATCGCGGGGCCGGACATACCACCCGTACCGTTGGCAAGCAGCGGGCGTTTCGTTCTGGGGTCGATGCGCATACCCATGACGGTATTGATGAGGCTGATACCGTCCGCGCCTGCGTCCTCACAGGCCTTGGCAATGTCCGCAATGCTCGTGACGTTGGGGGAGAGCTTGACGATGACGGGCTTTTTGACCGCGTCTTTCACCGCGCGCGTGACCGACGCGGCGGCTTTGGGGTCGGTGCCGAAGCTCATGCCGCCGCCGTGGACGTTGGGGCAGGAGATGTTCACCTCAAGCCAGCCGACCTGCGGGCAGGCGTCGAGCTTCCGGCAGACCTCGACATATTCATCGAGCGAAAAGCCGCTGATATTTGCCATGACAGGCTTGTGGAAAACGCGCGCGAGCTTGGGAAGCTCCTCGGCGATGACCGCGTCCACGCCGGGGTTCTGAAGGCCCACGGCGTTGAGCACACCGCTTTGCATCTCGGCGATGCGCGGCTGGGGATTGCCGAGGCGGGGCTCGCGCGTCGTCCCCTTAAAGGAGAACGTGCCGAGGCAGTTGATATCGTACAGCTCCGCGAACTCATAGCCGTAACCAAATGTGCCGCTGGCGGGGATGACGGGATTGTCGAGGGGAAGACCGCAGAGCGTGATATTCGTCGTTACCATTTGAGTTCCTCCCTTCGGAATACAGGACCCTCGCGGCAGACGCGCTTGGGGCCGTTCACCGTGTCGATCGTGCAGCCCATGCACGCGCCGAAGCCGCAGCCCATGCGCGCTTCCAGACTGATCTGGCCGGGCTTGTCCGTCTTTGCGCAGAGCGCCTTGAGCATCGGCATCGGCCCGCAGGCACAGACGGTGTCGAACTGCTCGGGCAGCGCGTCGGTCACAAAGCCGCGCGTGCCGCAGCTGCCGTCCGCCGTTGCGATGACGGTCTGCACGCCGAGCGCTTTGAATTCATCTTCATAGAAAACATCCGCCGATGTGTTGAAGCCGAGAACGGCGACGGGCGTTTTGCCCGCGGCAAGAAGGCGCTTTGAAAGGCCGAAGAGCGGCGCGGCGCCGATGCCGCCGCCTGCAAGGAGCGTTGTTTCGCCGCAGGCGGCAACGTCAAAGCCGTTGCCGAGACCCGAGAGCGCATCGAGCGCCTGTCCCGGCGTGCAGCGGGAGAGCCAGTCCGTTCCGCCGCCGACGACTTTATAAAGGAGCGTGACGCTCTTTTCGTCCCAATCGCAGATGGAGATGGGCCTGCGCAGGAAGAAACCGGGCAGGCGAAGGTCGAGGAACTGGCCCGGCGCGGTGATGGCTGAGGTGTCGCCCTCGAGCCTCAAGCGGTAAACGCCCGAGGCAATGAGGGCGTTCTCCGCGATGGTGTAAGTTACTTCAATCAAAGCATATCCTCCTTCCAGACGATCTCGCCGCCGATCATCATCAGCTTGCACGCACCGGTGAGGCACGTGCCGGCGAAGGGCGTTGCGCGTCCCATGGTCAAAAATGTTTCGGGGTCGACGGTATAAGTTCCGTTGAGGTCAAATACGGTCAGGTCGGCGGGCTGGCCGACAGCGATCTCTGTGCCGCAGCCGAAGCGGCGCATCGGAGAGGTGTGCATCAGCTCGACGAGCTTTTCCAGCGGCAGGATTCCCTTTTTCACAAGATGCGTGTAGCTTGCGGCAAAGGACGTTTCCAGTCCGACAACGCCCATGGCGCTCTTTTCAAGGCCTTTGCTCTTCTCCTCGCGGCTGTGGGGCGCGTGGTCGGTGATAAGCATGTCGATCGTCCCGTCCAGAAGGCCCTCGATGAGCGCGTCGCGGTCGGCCTGATCGCGCAGGGGAGGATTCATCTTGAAGCGTCCGTCCTCCTGTAAATCGTCCTGCGTGAAGGCGAGATAGTGCGGCGCTGTTTCGCATGTCACGTCCACGCCGCGGCGCTTGGCCGCGCGGATGACCTCGACGCTTTCCTTGGTCGAAACGTGGCAGACGTGGTAGGCGCAGCCCGTTTCCTCGGCAAGCTTCACGTCGCGTGCGATCTGCCCCCACTCGCTCTCCGCGCAGATACCGCGGTGCCCGTGGGCGCGGGCATACGCGCCGTCGTGGATGTAACCACCGCGAAGCAGGGCGTTGTCCTCGCAGTGCGCGGCAAGGATCTTGCCGAGATGTCGGCACTCGGCCATCGCCTGGCGCATCATGCTCTCGGACTGCACGCCGCGCCCGTCGTCGGAAAAGGCGATGACGTCTGGTGCCATGCCCGCAAGGTCTGCAAGCCGCTCGCCCTTTTCGCCGACCGTGATCGCCCCATAGGGATGGACATGAACGAGGGCGTCCTTCTCGATGAGCGCGCGCTGGAGCGCGAGCGATTCGGCGCAGTCGGGCACGGGGTTCAGGTTCGGCATGGCGGCAATGTGAGCGAAGCCGCCGTGCACGGCGGCCAGTGTGCCGGAGCGGATGGTTTCCTTATAAGAAAATCCCGGCTCACGAAGATGAACATGAACATCAACGAAACCGGGAAACAAAACCATATTAGAAATATCAATAACAATAGTATCATTGGAAGGGGAAACACCATCACCAATAGAAACGATCTTTCCGTCCGAAAGAAACACATCCGCCAAATGAAACACGCCCTGCGAGAAAAACTTTGCATTCTTCAGAAGATAGCGCACTTTCATTTCCTCCTTGTGTTGTTTTCGGTGCATTATACGGGATAATCTGACGAATGTCAAGAGCAAAAGCTTTGGGAAAACGATATCGTCAGCGACAGAAATAACAGCACAAGCGTAGCCACAATCAAAAAGCTTTGCGATGGATATTGCCACATGCGTTACAAGAATGCTTGGACGATACACTGGTGGAATGAGATCTGCTCTTTTTGGCATTCGGACCTTTCTGCGATTTTTATATGAGACCGGGATCACTGCGTATAATTTTTGTAAAGCACTTCCGGAATTTGTTTGCCCTCGGAAGAATTTTCACGAAGGATTTTCCTGTGATGAATTGGAACCTCTTCGATAAAAAGTTTCAAATTTTTTAGGAAAAACGAGCAATAAAAAGTATCCGAGAGCGTAGAGCCCACCATAAAGCAGGCCAAATCAGCCGAGAATTGAGTTCAAATCCTTCCTGACACTCTTAAATGCCCTTGTGTATCTATAAAACACGCTTTGAAAAAACAGGGCATAAAAACGCTGAAACCCCTGATTTCTCAGGGGTTTCAGGTGAGTGTATCTATTTTGGTCACTCAAGATGGTTGCGGAGGCAGGACTCGAACCTACGGCCTCCGGGTTATGAGGGCGATTTGGCGATTTTTGATGTTCCTATATGCTTGAAACAAGTCGATTTAGAGTCGTTCTTCGCACTTTTTAGTAGCAAAAATCTTGCTGTTCTTGATTTAACGTACACAGAGGCGTTGAAGCACGGGTATTTGCGGGGATTGTGTTAGAAAAGTGTTAGAAACATTTTATTCCTTCGCCATCCGCTCTAATATTTCTGCCCGTTCATTTAATATCTCCTGAAAAATTTGCTGGCTGCGGCGGTCGCCGCAAACATCGGGGTGATATTGTTTAGCGAGACGGTGATACTCTTCTTTCAACGCTTTCATATCCTGACGCGCGGCGGAAGAAAACCAGCAGTCCCCAAATGGGCGAACAATAGGTGCTTCCTGCGGCTGAGTATTTTGCTCAGAAACGTGCGGGGCTTTTTCTTTCCTCTCGCTGCTGTTGATCTGCGCTGTCCTATGGGGTAAATCAATAAGGACATCTGCCGGAACAGCAAATTCACAGCCCAAATAGGAATAGAGGATACTTCCTTCGGCGCAATCTTTCAAAACGTGTTCCCGCAGCGATGAGTCAGTATAGTATCTGTACAGATAATGCAGGAACGGGTCTGTGCTTGTCGAAAGTTCGTACGCCATATCTGCCGCTTGTGCCATTGAAGCCGCTGTTATTTCTTCGATCTCGGCCTCAATTTCGGGAATGGACTCTTTGAGTGCTCGGATGCGCTCTTTTGTTTCGTGCATCTGATTAAGGCAAAGCTCATACTTCTCTTCATATTCCGCGAGATCAATGTCTGGGTTTTCGCCCGGAGGAGCATAGCGGGCCTGATGGATTGTCTGCTTTACCGAGCGAATAACGGCTTGCTGATAATCAAGCTGACGTTCGCGCAGCCACAGCTGACGTTTCATGGCCTTTTGGCTTCGCTGCAATGTAACAAGCGTCTCGGAGGTTTTCTGCAAGATCAAATCACAATTTGACAAGCCCATCAGCTTTGCCAATACGATATAGTCCATTGCACGGCTGTCAATCATAGACGTCTGCGAAAACCATTCCCGCTTGTCCAGCAGATCCGCGACGAGTTCTTCCTTTTTCAGCAGGATTGCATAGTGCAGGACCGTAAGACCAAGATCGTCTTGCCAATCATACCACGCAGGATCCAGCTTCTTCCCGAGCCGAACAGCATGGTATACCTCGTCCATGCGGCAGTTCCGAAAGCAATGCAGAAAGTCCTCAACTTCCTGCGCTCCGTCACGGTCACATCTTGCAAGGGCTTCCTTTTCTAACCTGTATTCCACATTTCTATCGAGGCGAATGCAGAGGTAACAGAAAATGATCTTTTCGGACGGGACAGCCCTCTTTGCGTTGGAAAGGCCCTGATGGGCAGAAGAAAGATAGTCTTGGTCAAAAGTGCCTTTCGGATCTGACAAGTCTTGTTGCAAGGCTTTTGAGAATTCTCCTTGCTTTTCTTTGACCTTTCTCTGTTCTTCATAGAGAAGCGCGTTCACAAATCTGTCGTAGCTCTCAAAATCACAGGAACGATACAGATCTTCCGCACGGAGCAGCTTAGCAGAAAAAGAGTCATCCTCTGCCAGTCCGAAATTGTCAAGCATCATTAACTGGTCATCACTAATGCGTCCGCGCTTCATTGAAGCCCGAACCGCGGCGAATAGCTGCTGAATGCTGCGCTTTTTCTGCTCTCGTGCCCAGTCGTACTTTTCGAGCAGTGCCGCTTGTAAGCTGCGGATAAACTGCGTTAGCTCCATTCCGCCGACGCTCTTGCCGAAAAGAGTACAGCCTAAGATCGTATTGACCTGCTCGGCTCGCGCAAGGTAAACGTCGGACTTAGGGTCCTTCATATAAACAGCGTAGCGGCAAATTTCGCTGAATGGAAAGCGATTTGCTGCTGCCCAGTCATCGTGACAGGGGTGAATGTAGAGAGCGCAGTCAGTGATAATAGTCCCCTCGGTTGTCAGGCCAAAAAGCGGGATCGTCCCTTTCATATAGGCGACGATCTGTTCGCCGTCAGGAATCTTGTAAGTTGAAATAACCTTATCAAGTTTTTTGATTCCCGCCGTACCGAATGTAAGTTTGGTGTAAGTGTGAGGAAATGAAAAAATCTCGGCTTCAAAAGTGTTCGGCGGCATATCTGTGATTCCCTCCTTGTCAGAAAATCCATCTCAGAAACTGAACCAGTAAAATCACTATCCCAACAGCAATGATGCAGGACAGCACTTTATGCTCTGAAATGAAATATTCAATATCGTCCAGTTTTTTCAACTTAGACAAAATACCCCCAACCATAATGATTTCATCCAAATATGGAATAGGATCTGGAACGATCGCGTTGATTACAAACAAAATAAGCTGAACTGCGAGCGGGAGCACAAAGTAAATACTCCCCCCTACAATGGCAACAATGCCGATCAGAATTATATGCAGCAAAATGGTCACCTCGTTTGTTTGATGGAAAAGAAGTCTAAAACAAATCATTACGCCTATGGCACGAGTTTACAGGAATTTTCGATTGACTCTCCATACATGCGGTTTCATACGACCATCTTTGTCCTTGGGTCTACGCGGGCAACACCCTGGCAGCGGGCGGCCCTCGCCTCGTGTTTGCTTAACGGTCTTCCCACACCACGAGCACATATACTCAGTAATCGCTGCTTCTTGTTTTAGAATTGCCATCCTACACCTCCAATTCCTCTTGAATATGGATAATTGCTCGAAGCAATGTTTGGAGATCATCTTCGGTTTCGTGCAGTTGTCCAAATTCCCACTGCTTTGCACGGAAATAAGAGCGCGCTTTCATAATGATTTTTGTCAGGCGGCACATATTATCGTCGCGCTGATAAATGCTTCCGGTTGCAGCATAGTTAGCGCCAAAGCAATTAGGGCATGCCGCACGGACGATGCAGGAACGGCATTTATCATCCAAAAGTTCTTTTGGAATCTCCTCGCTGGGGAACACTATCTCATTTGTCTTCTGAGCTTTGTCTTCCCCAACAGACAACGGCATAAAAAACTGACAAGGGTATACGCGGCCATCTACGTCATAAGACCGCATGGAATAACCAGCACCACAGTAGCGAAATGCTTCATCCTGCTCCAAGCCAACGTTATAAATGCCCATATTCAACATGGAGCACGGCTCAACTTCGGGGTGCGCAAGGTAAAATGAAATCAGAGCTTCCAGTTCTCGTGTAAGCACACTCAAGTTTTCAGGATCCGACCAGTCAATCTCATACGCCAGATTACAAGACACTGCAAATCCTTTTTGATGAAGCTCAATCACTCCTTCCGCCAGATGCGGCAGAGTTTCTCTCGAAATGGTCATTTTCACATCCTGTTCAGGGTACGTTTCAAGGAAAAAGTCAAGATCAATATCGTCGTAAGAATTTGAACGATTGACATTGTGCATTTCCCGCGTACCATCAAGGCTCAGTCCACAAATAAAACATCCCGCATGTTTACGCAGCCAGTCTTGGACCTCACCATGGACTAATGTACCATTAGTAGTTGCGAATACAGTACAAGGGATATCTCCCTTTTTCGAACAAATGTAATCCGTAATTTCTCGTACTAAATCAAATGCGAGAAAAGGTTCTCCTCCGAATAAATCAAATTCGATTCCCTCAAAATCTGCAAAGTTTTTAAGTTCGTAATCCACGATGCTTTTAGCGGTCTCAACACTCATCTTGCGGTTGCTTTTGTGGTGTTCATAGCAATACGTACATGAAAGGTTGCAAACTTGCGTAAGTGTCAAAGTTACTGTTTTTATTTTTCTTTCTTCCATTTCGCTCTCCCCATAGAAACAAGAGCGGCTCTCGCGCAAGAGCCGCTCTTTGCCTTTTCATCTGCTGTGACCTTTGCAGGAACGTGTACAACTACCTTGGCAACTTCCTCTGCATGTACCCTTACAGCTATTTGTGCAGTTACCCGAGCAAGCTCCTCCGCAAGTATAATAGATTTGCGGACCGTTTACCGCAGGAATGGGCTGCGACCTCAAGGCGTCCTTTAGTTTTTCAATCATTTCCGCAGCTACCTGAAACATGGTCAAACCTCCCTCTAACAAAATGTGAAGTATTTGCTATACTCTAAATATAGCGTATTTGCGATATAAAATCAAGCATAAATATATCGTGATTAGTGGTCTAACGCAAATGCACACTTCTGGGTAAAATATTACTATCAATTTCCGGAGGTGCAGCATGGAGGACTTCAACGTAGCAGCCCGTGTTCAGGATCTTTGCAAGGCTCGCTCGTGGAGTCTTTATCGTCTCGCCAAAGAGGCGGGCATGCCGTATTCATCGCTCAGCACGCTCCTATATAAAACAGCCGCACCGTCTATTGCCTCCATCGAAAGGCTCTGCACTGGATTTGGCATCACACTTGCACAATTCTTCTCTGTTGAAGACGAATACGCGAGGCTAAAAAAGGATGAAAAGGATTGCCTTTCCCGCTGGGGACGGCTGGATCCGCTGGAAAAGCAGTTGACGCTCGCGTACATGCAAGCACTGACTGATGCAAAGGACGTGAGAGAGCAGAATCACTAACGACAAAAAATAAGACGCAGAACAAATCTGCGTCTTATTTTTTTGCTCGCATGGTATGAAAACTAGAATTATAAGCCTTATGGAAATGACTTGCATTTGCTCGCGAGTAACCAGTCTCGCCCTCGACACTCAGCCGCAAAAAAATCATCGACTCATCTTCGCCATCTCCTGAATATATTCCACCAACGCCGCCTTCGGGATTCTCCACACACGACCATTGCGATAGCCTCTGAGTTTACCCGTGTTTAAAAGTCCATATATTGCATTGAATCCGATTTTCAAGGCTTCGCAGGCCTCTTCGACCGTCAGCACATCATCGTAATTTTCAAACATTCAGTTGCACTCCTTTCCCTGCTCGCACTGTGTCCGAAGCGGACACGATGTCGGATCATTGCCACAGCGGCCACATAAGCAATTCAACTGTCTTGCGGCACGCTGACGCCGCGGATTCTCCTTGCGGTCAAATAGATCGAGCTTTTCAATCTGCTGCATAATTGCCGGTTCACTGCGATGCAATGCGACCGCGATCTCCGAAATACCGGCGCCTTCATTAAATTTTCGAGACAGATCCTCCCGCTCTTCATCGCTCCAGTATTCCCCCTCACGTTCAGGTAATTTTCTATGGCTGCGCAGTTCGCGCAGACTTTGTTGCAAATTGTTGTTCATCATGGTAATTTACCTCGCTTTACTTAATTCTTCTTACCGTGATGTTGCTTGATTCCGTTCGTAAAAGCGTATTTTTTCAATTGGATATCATTCCAGTGAAGCAGTCAGAAGCAATTCTGACTACTATCTTTTTTGGAGGATATTACCATGAGAATTTTATTTGTCGAGCCGAATGCCGAACCCCGCGCTGTCGAAATCGATGGCTCCCTCGCCTCGATGCAGTCCCTCGTCGGCGGCCTCATCGAAGCCGTCTACCCATTCAGTGACTCCGTCGCCCTGATCTGTAACGATGAAGGCAAGCTGATCGGCCTGCCGCAGAACCGCCCCTTGAAACACCCCGAAACCGGCGAGATTTACGACATTGTCTGTGGTCCTTTTTTCCTGTGCTCCGCACCGCCTGACAGCGAAAATTTTGAGTCTCTGCCGGACGATTTGATTGAAAAATACAGCAAAGTCTTTGCCCTGCCGAAGTTTGTCTGTACTTCCTGCGGCAACAATTTTTATCGCGAACAGCTCTCTCCATTTGACGGAGAGCTGCTTTGCCCTGCCTGCTTGAGTAGTCAGACGGTCTACTGCTCCTGCTGTGACCGCCGCATCTGGACAGACGACAATGTGGGAACGGATGCGCAGCCGCTGTGTCAGGACTGCTTCGACGATCACTTCGAACGCTGTACAACCTGCAACGCCCTGATTCGTCGTGGGGACACCTATTATCGGGGTGATACGCCGTATTGCGCGGAGTGCTATCAGAGCGTTGGCTGCGGCGATGAGATCATGAGCTATTATTTCAAGCCCACTCCCATTTTCTATGGTGAAGGTAAGCGCTTCTTCGGCGTTGAGCTTGAGATCGACGGTGCCGGTGAGGACAATGACAACGCTGCCGAGATTTTGCACATTGCCAATGTCGAACGCCCGCTGGTCTACTGCAAGCATGACGGCAGCCTCGACGATGGGTTTGAGATCGTCACCCACCCGATGACTCTCGATTTCCACCTGCGCAGCATGCCGTGGGAGCGGATCGTGGAAGAAGCAAAAAAGCTGGGCTATACGAGCCACCAGGCGGGCACCTGTGGGCTCCATGTTCACATCAACCGCACTGCGTTTGGCAGTACCGAGAGTACACAAGATGCAGCCATCGCACGTGTTTTATTCTTCGTTGAAAAGTTCTGGGACGAGCTGCTCAAGTTCTCCCGCCGTACGCAAGGGCAGCTGAACCAGTGGGCCGCAAGGTACGGCTACAAAGATCAGCCAAAAGAAATCCTCGACCACGCCAAAAGCGGCCGCCACGCCGGGCGGTATACGGCGGTCAATCTGACGAACGCGGATACTGTGGAATTTCGAATGTTCCGGGGCACTCTGAAGTGCAACACCTTAATCGCGACACTTGAACTGCTCGATTGCATCATCGACGCCGCGATCTACCTGACCGACGATGATCTGAAAGCCATGTCTTGGTCAAGTTTTGTGATTGGCTGCACACAGCCTGAACTGATGCAGTACCTAAAGGAGCGTCGCTTGTATGTGAACGAGCCGGTAGAAAGCGAGGCGGAGGTCTGATGTGCTGTTTGTTCGGATTCATTGACTATGCTGGTTCGCTGAGTGTTACGCAGAAAAATCGCCTGATTCGGGAACTCTCCATCGCGGCAGAAGCACGCGGTACCGATGCGACCGGTATCGCCTACAACACATCGCGAGGGCTTCAAATCTACAAGCGTCCGCTGGCGGCGCATCGGCTGCATCTGCGTATTCCTGCGGAGGCTCGCGTCGTCTTGGGACATACGCGCATGACAACGCAGGGCAGTGCGAAGAGAAACTACAACAACCATCCCTTCTTCGGTCATGTAAAGGGAGAATCCTTTGCGCTGGCGCACAATGGCACCATTTGGAATGACCTTGAGCTCCGCCGCACAAAGCACCTGCCAAGAACAAAAGTTCAGACTGATAGCTACATAGCCGTTCAACTCATCGAACGGCAAAACGCCCTCAACTTGTCCAGCCTCAAATGCATGGCAGAACAGGTTGAGGGCTCGTTCTCTTTCTCGGTGCTCTCCGAACAGGATGATCTCTGGCTGATCAAGGGCGACAATCCTCTTAATATCATCCACTTCCCGAAAGTCGGCGTCTATGTCTATGCCTCCACCGCTGAGATTCTGAACAAGGCGTTGGCCCGCTGCGGAAACTGGCTTGGGCGTGCAGAGAAGGTTGATATTGCGATGGGGGATATCGTAAAGATTGATAACAACGGTCGCATCACCCGTGACATATTCGATGCGTCCAAGTTCTATCGCTCGTCGTGGGGATATTGGGATACGTCGCTATACCCAAGATTACCTCATTCCGAGGAGGAGCATCTCGCGCTTTTGAAGTCGGTTGCAAAGGCGTTTGGCTTTACAGGCGAGATGGTCGATCGATTGTTAGACCAGGGCTTCACCATCGACGATGTCGAAGATCTATTATATGAAGGGGTGTATTAACCATGTCTGGAAAGATCAAAGCAAAGTCAAATTATAAAGCACGCGGTAGCAGCGTTGACCTGTATTGTTCCGTGCGCGTACACCGCGCCAAAGGCCGCAGCAAGTCGAGCTGCAAGGTCAGCACACGCAGCAAAAGACGCTGAGGAGGTGTAACTATGAACTTGAACTGCGTAATGGCGGGCATGATGCTCACGCTCTTCGTCCTGTTTTTAGCTGAGGGCATTTGCGCCTCAATTCGGAAAGAGAAGTGATTTCATGCCTGTCTTTTTTGCTGTTATCGGAACACCACTATATGATTTTGCCGCTGGCTGCGTCCTAGCAGCCAATGTGTATCTGCTGGTGAGGGGCGGGAAGAACTACCTCAAAGGACACAAGAAGTGAGTCTTTTCTGATATAGGGAAAAAGGAGAAGGGGACGTTCCGTAGGCCCAAAGCCAACGCGTTGCGTGGCTTCGAGCCTCGTCCCCTCTCCTTCGCGCTGCGGCGCTCATCCTCACCCCTCACGGTGAGATTCTATTTTTTATAGATACTTCTCTGTTCCAATGTTCCAATAATTTTTATAAAGTGAAAAATAAGAGAAAAGGGATAGATATTAAGCGCAAATATAGTTTACTTTTCGTTGGAACATTGGAACACGACTCCTTGTTCCTAATGGGACTTGCCTTCCGTACGATTCTTTGACATAATAAAATATATGATTTTCTCTACGCATTCGATATTGTACGGGGGTATAAATGTAATGTCTACTGAACAGGTCTTTTGCAAAAATTGCTTGATTGCTGACAAGCTTATTCCTAATAGTCCATCCGTAAGCGAGTTAGAGGAGGAAGAAAGAATATCTCATTTGAGCCCACCCTTGATCCACTTTTCTCAGCCTACGTTAAAAATGTCCGAATGTGCTACTGACACTATCCGCAAAATTGATCGCGGCAATTTAGTCGGAGACCCATTTCCGGCTACGCCTATGGATATTACGAAGTACTTTGACTATCCTTTGCTATCATATTATTCCAATCTTTCCGTAGTATCATCTAAAGAAAAAGTACTTCCTCTGGTACTATATAAGTGGATCGATAAGCAGAAAAAAAGCACTAAGGATCACCGAAGAAGTACCCTTTATGTAATGCCATATGGTCAGAAGGGATGTTACTTTTATGAAACCGATTTTGCACTTGCGGCAAAAGCTGAATTGCTTTGCCGAGCAATGAACACCAGAAAAGACGCTACGGCGATCCGTGCTTCACCATCGTACATCGGCAGATTCTTTGCGTTATCTGCAAATCGTGAAGAGGCTCCGGATCCTGAAAGTGATCGTGATCTTACGTTCAAGGTAGAGGATTATGTTTATTTTGAACTGTGGACCTGTTATAGCTTTCTTATTGAAGCTGCCGCTATGCTCACGATAATACCAGACGAAGAAATTCAATCCTTGTGCAAAGAACAGCTGAAGGACAATTGGGATATCTTCATTCCTAAGCTATTTGCCCAGCTATCTACAGATGAGTCTGTCAGCGAGGAACAATCAGCCGACACGCAAAACAAGCCGGATGATAAAACACCGCCCCAAAATCAGGATGTCAAAACATCGACTGCAAATGATGTGTCTATGAGCGGTCCTTGCGAAAAAAGTTCGACTGTAGGTTCTGCTCCAAATGAAACGGAATCTGCACCATTTTCTATTCTTGCGCGTATTGCCTACATGAGGTACTTTCTATATGAATTATGGAGCAATTTAGAACGGTATAAAGTTTATGGGCGTTCTCGAATAGATAAACCATTTTCAGTGTCAGGCATTCCTAAGGAAGATGTACAGAAGATTGTCGATCGAATAATTTTTTCTATCAGAACCATGAATACGGATATCGGAGTATTCGACCTATGTAAGCCCAACACTTCACACTGGGAATTAAAGGTTAAAGACGGAAAGGTACTTCTGGACGGAGAGGTTGACAATCCCTCAAAAAGTAGTAAAATAGCAAAAGAGTGTCATTATCATCTCCGCAATTTGATTCAAACAATTACTAATCCGATTGACATTTGCAAATACGCAGGAAATCCGATTTATGGTCCGGTCGCATTTTGTAACCCTCTCCATCTGGGCGTCTCTGCTTTCCTAAAAGACTTGGAGGATGCCGATGGTAAAAGCACGAGACCTCCCAAAAACAAACGATGGGAGATTTTGAAAGATCTGCAAATGTCACTTTCCGAATACGTTGAATATATTTGATTCAACCCCTCAATTATCCGAATTAAATCCCGCAAAGCTCACCTCAATTTTTTAAAAAAGAGGTGAGCTTTGCGGGAAAATTTTTTCCCTAAACATGCTATATTGTTTACACTGGATGCGCAAACAGTAATACAGAAAAAGCCGTTCAAATCAAACGCAATGATCGGCTATGTCAAGGGAGATGATCAAATATTTAATTGTGAGGACGAATTAACTGCTGACAACTTGGATGCCCTTTGGCGGCAGGACATGCAGGACGAGCGGAACCAGCAGGCCTTCAAGGACGCGTTTCGCTCCACCGACCCCGACGAGGTGGACATGGAGCGGCATGAACGCGAATGGAAAATGACGTGGGATGACGATGCGTGGGACCGGGCACGGGAATTTGAACTTTTCGATCCGGAGTGCCCGGTTGAGGAGCTTGAAGCCCAGAAAGAAACCGATGCAAACCAGTGCTTGCCCGCGCCGGTTCAGACGAATAACACCCAGAGCGCGGCTCTGGTAAAAACATCGGGCAGCCCTGCCCAGGCGGTGCAGCCTGTCCACGGAGCGATGCTCCCGCGTTCAGTTCAAAACGCTGTTCGCGGTCGTGTCGGTATCACACCTTATGAGGCGGCACAAGGCCTGATCCAGACGATTCCTATGTTTTGTATTGGGAAGGGGTGGCTGGTATATCAGCAGGGGTACTATGCCCTGGAAAGCAGCGAAAATGTAAAACGAATCATTATGGAGGTTTGCAGACCTACTGTTGAACAGTGCGGCAGCGCAAATTTTGTCGACCATATTTTCAAGATTTTGAAGACAGAGCCGAAGCTTTTTATTCGCCCTGACTTCAATTGCAACTGCGTCGCTTTTGATGACTGCGTCCTTGACCTCGACCGTTGGGAAAGGCTTGTACCGACACCGGCAATTCTGGTTACGACACATCTCCGTGCGTCGTTCAGCCGCGGCAAACGGACGGATTGTCCTGAATTCAAGAGGTTTTTAGCTGATGTCACGCTTGGCAATCCCGTCCTACAGGAACGGATCTGGCAGGCCGTTGGCTATCTTCTTGTCCCCGATCAGCATGGAAAAGCGATCATCTTGCTCCAGGGCCGCAAGCACTCCGGAAAGTCTGTTCTGGTCAACGTCGTGAAACGTTGCTTTGATGACGAGCTCGTTGTTGCCCTTTCGGTGAACGAGTTTGACCGTAGGTTTGCGACGTCGAGCCTGTACGGAAAAAAGCTTTGCGTAGACGCAGATCTGTCCGACGAGCGGCTCGACAGAACCGCTGTCAGTGTATTAAAAAAGTTGACCGGCGCGGATTCTATTTCGGGGGACGTAAAGTTTGGCGATTATTTGCAGTTTGAAAATAGCGCCAAATTTCTCTACGGCAGCAACCACGTCGTCCTGCTGCCGAACAAGGACGCTGCCTTTTATGACAGGCTCATCGTCATCCCGTTTGCAAGAACGGTTCCGTCGGATGAGCGTGATTTTCGGCTGGAAGAAAAGCTCAATGCTGAGCGCGACGCGATCATCGTTCAGGCGCTGGCCGCTTATCGCCGTCTTGTCAAGAGCAACTACCGCTTCGCCGGTGATTTCCCGATCAACGCTGTTACCGAAGATGGCGGGGAAAGCACCGCTGACAAAATGGCGCAGTTCCTGAGGGAGGATTGTGAGATCGCCTTTGGCGTGTGGACGCCTACCGGGACGCTGTATGCAGCGTTTGTCAGGAGGTTTGGCAATCTCTGCAGCGACAGATATTTTTCGGGGCTGCTCTTTTCGATTGCTTTGTCCGCCGGTTATCCTGTCAGTAAAGACAAGGACCGCACTTCCCCGAAGGCCAATTCTGTTTGGGGCTTTGAAAACTTGAAGTTGAAGGAGAATGCAGATGGATAATTACCGCTATTACACTGTCGTTGGAGCAAACGGCGCTGCTGTCATGAGCAGTTGGAATCGGGCACAGGCGATGCGCCAGTACATCCGTAAGCCCAGCTATAAAGGGTTTAACGATTTTCGGGAGGCCTGTGACTGGGCAAGTGCCATGCTTGCAGATCGTTTCCCGAACGCGATTTTTGGGATGATTCCGTTCAAAATTAACAAAATGATCACCGTCCGCAGTCTTTTGAACGCCGCGGACAGGTATGAGGAGAATATCTAAATGAAGAATTATGTTGTCATCATCAGCCATACCGGCGCAGGAATTTTGCATAATAAAGATCAAGCTATCGGCCTGAAGCGCTTTTTCCCGAACCCTGAGTTCGCAGAGCTTGAGGATTACGAAGATGCCTGCCGCTGGGCAGAGAAAGCATTGGCGAAACGTTACCCTGAGAACGTGTATCGCAGGCATAATCTCAGTAACTACAGCGGTTGCTATTGCCTGTTCCTCAGGGAGCAGACGGGTGCGGAAGGGGGACAGCGCAATGCCGGATAAAGTTCCTTCTTGCAAAGATGGTGAGCTTCCGCTCGTTCTCACGGTTGCCGAGGCTGGGGAGGCACTTCGCATTGGCCGCACGGCGGCCTACGAAATCGTCCGCTGTGGAAAGCTCCGGAGTGTCCGTGTCGGCAGGACGATCCGCGTCCCGCGTGACGCAATCGCGGAGTTTTTGAGAGTCTGAAAAGTGTGCGGGAGGAGTTTCCTCCCGCATTCTCATTTTATCAACAGGCTTGTGCGTTTTAAAGGAGGAAAAAATGGCGAGAAAGAGTAATTCCCGCGCCGCGCAGGGTGCGGGCACGATTAGGAAGAAGACCGTCACACGCAAGGGTACTGCATACACCTACTGGGAAGCCCGCATCACGACAGGCTACGATCCCGGCACTGGCAAGCAGATCCAGCGGTCCTTCTCGGGCAAAACCCAAAAAGAGGTACGAGAAAAGATGCAGGCCGCGGCTGTAGAGCTCAATAGTGGGACTTACAAGGAACCACTCAAAATGACCGTCAGCGAATGGCTTGATATCTGGCTCAGGGAGTATTTGGGCGGCGTGAAGCCGATGACGGTGCTGAACTACACGCAGCACGTCAATAACCATATCAAACCTGCGCTCGGCGCGATCAAGCTGGAAGCGCTGAACACTCATGAAATTCAGAGTTTCTATAATGACCTGCAAAAGCCGCACGGCGACAAGGCGGGACTGTCCGCAAAGACCGTCAAGTGCGTAAACGGTGTGCTGCACAAGGCGCTGCAGCAGGCGGTGGCGGTCGGTTATCTGCGCTTCAATCCTGCCGATGCCTGCAAGCTGCCTCGTGTGGAGCGTAAGGAGATCAAGCCGCTGGACAGTGAGGCAATCACGGCTTTTATGAAAGCGGTAGAGGGTTCGCGCTATGAAACACTTTATTTACTGACACTGTTTACCGGAATGCGGCGCGGCGAGGTCTGCGGCTTACAATGGGAGTGTGTCGATTTGGAAAAAGGCACGATTCTCATTAACAAGCAACTGCAAAACATTCCCGGACAGCCGGGGAAGTATCGGCTTATTTCCTCTAAGAACGGAAAAGGCCGCAGCATCACTGCTGCATCCTTTATCGTCACGCTGCTGAAAAAGCATAAGGCGCAGCAAAGCGCAGAGCAAATCCGTGCGGGCAGTACGTGGGAAAATAGCGGCTTTGTCTTTACGGACGAGCTGGGCCGTCATGTTTCACCGCACAATGTGTATCACAGCTATAAGCGCATTGTCGCATCAATCGGCATGCCCGAGGCTCGTTTCCACGATCTTCGCCACAGCTACGCAGTTGCCGCGATCCATGCCGGTGATGATATCAAGACGGTGCAAGGGAACCTTGGACACGCGACATCTTCTTTTACGCTGGATGTCTATGGACATGTGACGGAGGAGATGAAAAAGAGCAGCGCTGACCACATGGAAAAGTTTATCGAAAAAGTGTCTGGCGGTTGAGCCGTCAGACACCTTTTTTGACCTGTAAAGGGAAAATTAAAGGGAAAACGCCCTGTAAAAGCGCAAGAAAAGAGCCTGTAACCATTGCAGTTACAGGCTTTTTAACTGGTCCGAGTGGCGAGATTCGAACTCACGGCCTCATGGTCCCGAACCATGCGCGCTACCAACTGCGCTACACCCGGATATGAAGTTGTACGGCTCACGCCGCGAACAGTAGTATTATATGAGCTTCCCTCCGTTCTGTCAAGAGGGAAATCCACATTTTTCAAAAAGCCCCGCGGCACACGGCCGCGAGGCTCTGGCGGGAGCATGTGAGGATCGAACTCACCCGAGAGGCTCTTCACCCCTCTCACCGGTTTTGAAGACCGGGGGGCACACCAGCACCCATCTACTCCCATGTGAGAGGCGACAAAAGCCGCCTCATTTTTCTATCTCGCCAAACTGCGCGCCCGGCCTGCGGACATTGCCCTCGCGGCGAAGAATCCCTCGCCGGTCGTAATACTCCAGCACCAGCAGCGCGTGGTCGCGCGAGGTGCCGAGCGCGTCGCGGAATTCTCCCAGCGTGAGCGTGTCGTGCGTTTCGAACCACGCCTTCACCCTTGCGTCGACCGCATCCAAAACGCCTTTTTCGACGCAGAGCTCTGGCGCGAGCAGCACAAGCTCGCCGGTAGATAAAAGACTCTCAAGCACGCGCGCGCACTCCACGCGGTCTTTTTTGTCGAACAGCGCACAGAGCGCGTCCTGCTTTTTGCCAAGAATTCCCGCCGCGCGGCAGGTGCGCAGCAGCTCTTCCCGGATGGCGCTCTGCCGCTTGGTCAGATGCACGGAAAAGTCCGCAAGCGCGCAGTGCTCCGCCGTCAGCGTGAGTTTTCCCTCGCGCGCAAAGCAGGCGAGGATCGCGTCCGCATTTTCCCGTGCTTTGCCGCGCAGAAGCCGCTGCCGCGCCTCGGCGAGGCGCATGCCCGCGTGCAGCGGATGCTCGCGGTGGTACTTTGTCAGCATCGTCTCACAGTCTGTCCACAGCCTGTCCAGCGTCGACGATGTAAGATAGCGCGACGGCGCGATCTCGACGAGCTTTCCCCGCGCACAGAGCACGGCGAGCATTTCCACCAGTTTTTCTTCCGGTTCATCGAAGCACGCGGCAAGGTCCGCAAGCGTCATGCCATCCGCGCCGCGCTCGCCGACGGCCTGCACGAGCTTTGCCTCGTCCGATCCGCTCTCGCGCACGGCGAGCGAGGCGATCACGCGCGCGTCGTATCGCTTGTGCCGGTACGGATGTTCGTCCAGGATCATCCCGCCGCCAACAGTCTCGAGCGGCGAATAAAAGCGCGCCACAAAGCGGTCGCCCTGCCGCGCGGCGAGCGCTTCGCTCAGCCGCAGCTGGGCATAGCAGCTCTCGCCCGGACGCAGCGCGTCGCGGTCCAGCAGCACCGCCTTTGCAAGGCGCACCGCCGCGCCGTGGTAGAGGTGCAGGCGCGAGCCGCTCTCGATGATCCGCTTAGAATCCGGCAGATTCTGCAATCTCACGTCCAGCATCAGCGTCGGCTCCATCGAATCCGGCCTGCACAGCACATCGCCGCGGCTGATGCTCTCTTTTTTGATGCCCGCTAAGTTGACCGCCGCGCGCTGTCCGGCGTACACCGCCGACACGTCGCGCCCGTGCACCTGCAAATTGCGCACGCGGCACTTATTCCCGAGCGGCATGAGCTGCGCCTCGTCGCCGACGGCGATGTGCCCGTCGATGAGCGTGCCGGTGACGATCGTGCCGAAGCCGTCGACGGAAAACACGCGGTCGATGGGCAGGCGGAACGGCGTGCGCGCGCTCTTTTCCTCCGCGTGCAGCGTCAGCTCGTGCAGTGCTTCGCGCAGTGCCTCAACGCCTTCGCCCGTGCGAACAGACGTGCGCAGGATCGGCTTATCCTCTAAAAACGTGCCCTTGACGCGGCTTTTGACGTCCTCTTCGAGCATGTTCAGCCAGTCCTCGTCGACTAAGTCGGTCTTTGTCAGCACGATGAGTCCGCCCTTCACACCGAGCAGCTGCAGGATGTCCAGATGCTCGACTGTCTGCGGCATGAAACCCTCGTCCGCCGCCACGACAAGCATCGCAAGGTCGACACCGCCCGCGCCGGCGAGCATGTTCTTGATGAACCTCTCGTGCCCCGGCACATCGACGATGCTCGCACAGCTTCCGTCCGGAAAGTCGAGGCGCGCAAAGCCGAGGTCGATCGTGATGCCGCGCTTTTTCTCCTCGGCCAGCCGGTCGGTGTCCACGCCCGTGAGCGCCTTGACGAGCTCGGTCTTGCCGTGGTCGACATGACCCGCCATGCCGATGATAACATGCTTCATCGGATGGCCTCCGCAGCCGCCGCGGCGATCTCGGCAAAGTCTTCCTCTCGAATCGTGCGCACGCACAGCAAATATTGCCTGCGGTGGATACGCGCGACGATGGGCTTGGCGCGAAGGCGCAGCTTCTCTTCCAGTTCATCCACGCTGAGCCTCCCCGGCTCGATCGCGACGGCCCAGCCGGTGAGCTCCTGCGCCGGAGCGCTGCCGCCGCCGACAGCGTCGCCCGTCCACACGAGCTGCGAGGAAACGCCCGTGTCCGCGAGCGCCTTTTGCAGCCGCAGCGCCTTGGCGTGCAGCTTATCCTCGCTCGCCGACAGCATCGCGAGCGTCGGGATCTCTCGCACGGCGATCTCGGCATCCAGATAGGCGCTGAGCGTCGCGTGCAGCGCGGCAAGCGTCATCTTGTCGAGCCGCAGCGCCCGCGCAAGCGGGTGCTTTTTGATCCGTTCGATGTACTCCCTTTTGCCGACGATCAGCCCCGCCTGCGGCCCGCCGAGCAGCTTGTCGCCCGAAAACGACGCAACGTCCACACCAGCGTGCAGACTTCTCTGCACCGTCGGCTCGCCGCGGATGCCAAACGGTTCGAGGTCGACGATCGCCCCGCTGCCGAGGTCTTCAATGAGCGGCAGGCCGTGCCCATGCGCGATCTCCGCCAGCTCCTCCCGCGGTACGGATTCGGTAAAGCCCACGATGCGGTAGTTGCTTGTATGCACCTTCAAAAGCGCTCTCGTCTGCTCGCCGATGGCGGCTTCATAGTCGCGCCGGTGCGTCTTGTTCGTCGCGCCGACCTCGTGCAGCGTGCAGCCGCACTGCGTCACGATCTCCGGAATGCGGAACGAGCCGCCGATCTCGACGAGCTCGCCGCGCGAGGCGATGACCTCTCCCCCGCCCGCGAGCGCGGACAGGATGAGCAGCACCGCCGCGGCGTTGTTGTTCACGGCCATCGCCGCCTCCGCACCCGTCAGGCGGCACAAAAGCGCCTCCACGTGCTGATAGCGCGAGCCGCGGCAGCCGTTTTCCACATCGTATTCAAGCGTCGAATAATCTCTCGCCGCCTCTGCCGCGGCGTTCGCCGCGCGCTCGCTCAGGCAGGCGCGGCCAAGGTTCGTGTGCAGCGTCACGCCGGTCGCGTTGATGACCGAGCGCAGCGTCGGCAGCTGCTTTTCCTCTGCACGTGCCAGAATGCGCGCGCAGAGTATGCCTGTCTCCGGCAGCGCGGAAAGGCCGCCGCGCACTTCGTCTCGCAGCGCGTCCAGCTCCTCGCGCACGCTCTCGCGCAGCAGCACCGGCGGCAGCGCCGACACCTTGAGCTCGTCCCGACCGAGCAGCTCGTCCACCCGCGGGATGGAACGAAACAGATTTTCTTCCACGCTTTTCCCTCCCCGTGCCCGACACGCAGTGCGTCGGGCGCCAGCTCTCCAGTTTGCCTTTACCCTATCAGAAAGGCCTTCGCCCGTCAAGAAAAAACAGAACCGTTCGCTGAATCAGCCATGCAGTTCTGGTTTTTCTATTGTTCACAAGAGCGCGGATCGTCCCGTGGCCGCAAATTTTCAATTCTTGAAAATTTCTGTCTCTTTGGGACAGCTTCCTGTCGGGGCGTGCCCGCCTCAAGCCCTGTTGGGATCAAGTACGGCAAACTGGAAGTTTCAAATTAGTCTTTGCAAATAACCTTTGAATCTTCACCATCAATTACAATTCCCTGACGGTTGTTAATTGGGCATAGATTCAAATC
>OKSC01000891.1_pt1 | contig 32419 bp, 29 predicted proteins | sample 1601161 | NCBI WGS metagenome assembly OKSC01 (sample SAMEA3541552, study PRJEB24748) | human gut metagenome | biome: human gut; feature: human-associated habitat; material: faeces | place: China | collected 2012 | reverse complement strand
TTGCAAGCGGCTCCTTGCTGTCTGTGCTTTCGTACAGTTCAATCCACGGCGTTTGCGAATCGGCAACATACCCAATCAGCTCAACCGTATTCATGACAGGCAACGCAGAATCCACCTCTTGCGGTGTTGCTTCTGAGCTGGAATCGGCTGAATGATCCGGCGTTGTGATTTCATCCGCTTTCTGCTGTGTCAGCTCTGCAAACGAGCAGCCGGTCGCGGATATGACGAGCAGCAAAGCCAGAATGACACACAATACGCTGGTACGCCGCTTTTTCGTCAGAAACAAAATCCGTTCTTTGACCGGAGGCCCGGCAAGGCTCAGAGCTGCCGCCTTGCGCGGAGCTTGCGCCAGAATTGCGCGGGCGTAGGCAAGACGCTCTTTTTCTGGCAGCTTGGCGGCGACCGCCTCATCACACGCCAGCTCCGCGTCGCGCTTGGAGCAAATCGCAGCAAGCCAGATGAACGGATTCCACCAGTAGACGGTCACGGCTGCTGCGCGGCAGAACGACCACAGGAAATCCAGATGCCGCAGATGCGTCAGCTCGTGGCGCAAAATCAATTCCGCCTCGTCCGTTTGCAGCACGTCCTCCGTCAGATAGACCGCTGGAATCAGACCGGCAAGGCACGGCGATTTGACCGCGCCGGAAACATAAATGTGCGCTCCGCCGCGCTTGCCGAGAAAACGCCGGTCACGGTGCAGCCGAATCGTAAACACCGCCCACGCGCCGAACAGCCAGAGTCCGAGCAATGCGCTGCCACTGAACCAGACAATTTGAAGAATTTGTGCCGTCGTCAACAGCTTTGCAGCCGGCTTCGCAGTTTCTTGTACCGGGAAAACCGGCTGCTGCGCGGGTGCTTGCGGCTGCGTCACAGTTTGTGCGGGCTGCTGAATCACCGGCGTGGTCTGCGCGGGCAGCTCTGCGCTCTGCGCCGGAGCTGCCGCATCCTCTGCCGGAAGAACAGGCAGAGAAACCAGTGTTCCCGGCAAGCAGAGCTTCAAAAGCACGACCAGCCAGAGCGCATAGACCATCCGCTTTGGCACGTACTTTTTGAATATCGCCCGCACCAAAAGCACAACCGCTATCAGCGCGGAAACGGTCAAAACTTCTTTCAGCATGAGGATTCCTCCTGTTTTTCCGCTGCATCCAAAATGGCTTTCAGTTCCTGAATCTCCTGCTCCGACAGCGCACCGCGCCCGACCAGATTCGAGACCATCATCCCGACGCTGCCGCCGTAGACCTTGGACAGAAACGATTCCGTTTCCTCCGGCTCCACATCGGCGTAAGCAATCACTGCGCTGTATTTCTGAAATTTTCCGCTGTCGTCCAGCGTGACCGCGCCCTTGGCGATCAAACGCTTGAGCATCATAAAGATCGTCGCCCGACTCCAGCCGGTGTCCGCGTCCAAAGCAGTTACCAGCTCCGCCAACGTCTGCGGCTGCCCCGCCCAGAGCGTTTTCATCAGCTTCCATTCGCCGTCAGACAGTTTGAGATGTTCCATTGCATACTCCCCCTTTTGCAAATGTTAACGCAGGTTATATTTGAAGAATATCACAAGTGATAACGTTTGTCAACATCATTTATCAGAGTTAAAAACTGCGCCGCAGTAAAAAGAATAGTGGGGTCTGACACACGCGAAAACTGATAAAAAATATTCCGATCTTCCGAAAAAATCAGTAGACTTTGTGCCACTTCTGTGGTGGTTGTTTGTGCTACCAAAACAAAACGTCTATAATCACATTTTTGCATCGGACACAGACATTGATGCGGCAACATACCCAAAATGCGCGTTATGAGCTATTATGTCAACACTTATTTTTATGAAAAACACTCGGGTCTTGCCACGCTTGTAAATCCTGCCGCACCGGTGATAACAACGCCATTTGCACCGCCACTGCAATGGACGATCAGGAGATTGCCGTCTGCGTCCCTGCCGCCGACAATACCAACGTGTACGTCTGCCGGGTAAAATACGAGATCGCCCGGCTGTGCGTCGCTCCATGAAATGTTCGTGCAATAGCTGTGCTGCGTGGCAGCTCCGCCGCCGCGCCCCGGATAGTAGTTACCATCCGTTGCATTGTAGAATGTCCAATCGACGAACCCCGAACAGTCTAATCCGAACGGGCGTACCGTGCCGGTGGAGCCGCTGCCTGCGGCTGTGACCTCCGTTGGAACGCCCCAGCGGTCATCCCAGCCGAGGGTCAAGCTCTTGCCGCCCCAAAAGTACGACACGCGCCCGACAAGCTGCACCGCCGTTTCCACAACGGCTTTTCGTGCCGGGTCAAGATCATCCGGGAGATTTTCAAGCAGTTCGATTGCGTCCTCCTGCGAAATGGTCAGCGAACCCATAGGGATATTCAAGCTGCCGAGGTTTTCTAGCAGAATATCCAGCGCGTCGTTCTGGTATTTTGTAAAGGCGTATATCAGACGCATTTGCTCAGCGGTCTTGGCTGTGATCGTGATGGTCAGCGCAATCCCCGTGTGGCTGTCGTCCACATCGTCGTCCGGATTGCTGTCCGGAACATCAATGGTCTGCGTTGCCGTCGTGATCTCGCACATATCCCAAAAGACTTGCCGCAACAGCTCCACACGTTCTTCATCGAGTGTGAACACGTCCACGCCGTCCTCTGCGCCCGCTGTTTTGGACGCGAATACGGCAACGACCTCGCGCCAGTCCGGAGCCTGACCGACAATCTGGACGGATGCAAAATCGCCGTTTTGCAGGCGTTCCAGCTCGGCATGATATTCACCCTGAATTTCCGCGATGGCCGTCGCCAGCGGAACAGTATCATCGCTTTCCTGCTCGTCCGCAAATAAAATCCCTAACGGCGATGCAAGGAACGCACCCGCGACAATGACGATGGAAAACACGATGAAAAGCGCCGTGCCGCCGCCCAGACTGGCAAGGGCGCTTATCAGCTCCTTGACGGCTTTTGCCGCGGCTTCAGCCAGCTTTTTCGCGGCTGCGACTGCTGCTCTGGCAGAACGCTTATTGCTCTTTTGGAACATTTTCCGCTGTGCATCCTGCGTTGCCGCTTTCCGCGCACGCTTTGTATCAATTTTTGATACAGACGTTTTCGGCGCTGCCTTTGGTGCGCTGATTTGTTCCGTATCCCTTGTACGAATAGAAACGCCGCGCTGGGGCCGTTCCCTCGGTGCGGCGTTTGGCTTCGGTTTCTCGCGGATGGTGGGCGGCTGCTCCGCTGATGGAGTTTGTGCCAGTGCTGACGGCTGGACAGGTGGGGGCGGTTTGCTGCCAGCCGTGACCGGCTGGCACTTCGGCGTGATCGTGGGTGCATCCGAAACAGGCGGCTGCGGTGGAACGGGGGCGGACGGGGTGGATGGATAGATGGATTCGATAGATAGATTTTGAGAGAGCTGCGCTTGTTTTTCCACAAAGGCTTGCCGGGCCTGCACCTGCGGCATGGGCGGTAGATCATGTGCCGGTGTGACCGCTGGCCGCTCACGAACAGACTGCTCCTTACCGCGCATGGTCGGCGTCGCTTCTTTGCGCGGTGTCCACGCTCCCGACTGCTTTACATGACGAACAGCGGATGGCTTTGCTGGTGCGGCTTCGGATTGCACCTGACCACGGTTTTCAGGTATGTCTGGCTTTTCGCGGATTGTCGGCAGTGCGCTCTGCGGCATATCGTCCGCAAGCCGGATTTCCGGCTGTCCTATATGAAGATGATCCCGCGCAGACGTTTTTTTTGCGCGGGATTTCTTTGCACGTTGGACATAGGCACGGCGGCCTTGCTCTTGTGGTTGAAATTCTGGCTTGTGCTGCCGCTGCGTCAATTCTGGCCGTATGCGTACATCCTCCATGCGTTGGTGCGGCTGTTTTTCAATCGGCGTGGTGTCGGGAATTGTCGAGCGTTCCGGCGCTTTTGTTGTGGTGGACGCCTTTGCGGTTTGCTGGACATAGGCACGTCTGGCCTGCTCCTGCGGCGCTGGTGGCGGTGCGCTCTGTGACCGTTGCGGTTCTGGCCGGGTGCGCACATCGTCCGTGCGCTGACGCGGTGCATTTTCTGCCGATGGCACGGTCACTGTGGTATGCTGCGGCTGCTCCGACGTGATCGGCGGCGCTGGCGTAGCCGTTTTTGCGGTTTGCTGAACATAGGCGCGGCGGGCCTGCTCCTGTGGTGCGGGTATCGATGTGCTCTGCGGCGGCGTTGCATTTGGCCGGGTACGCGGCGCGTCTGTTCGTTCTCGCGGTAATTCCGGCGCATGGCGCGGCTGGTCGGACCGCTCCGGCTGCACGCTCGCAGAAGAATCTTCTGATCTTCTGCGGGTAGAATACTGGATTGCACGACGCGGCAGTTGAACAGCTTCGTGGACAATTTCACGGGCAGCCGTTTCTACCTGTTCGGTCGCCGTGCGTTCTGCGCTATCCGAGCGGTCAGGCGGCTTCGCGCTGTCGCCCAATTCTTTTACAAATTTCTGTACCATCTGTCGCTTCACAGTGGATGCAGCTTGATGTTTCGGCGGCTTGTCTTTCGGGCGGTCGTTTCGTTCTCGAATGTCTGGAATAATAGTCACCTCCATATTCTGTCCCAAGTTGGGACACGTTTTTTATTGATACGAATTTTAATCCCACCAAGAGTTCCTCTTTCCTAATGGAACTCATAATGGGATTTTTTGCGTCCCAAGTTGGGACAGATTACTGGCTTTCACCCGGCGTCGTTGTCATTAACTTATATAGCTCAGTATCCCTCGGAATGGTATTGACGAAAGGCACAATGGAGCCGCCCATGCGCAGCAGACCGTGACCGGCTTCGGCGTTCGTGATGTAACTGAGCTGGGTATCGGAGATATGCAGGAGCTTCGATAGCTCTGCTCGATCTGTTGCTGCCTGATTGAACAGCAGCAGAAATTCCGAATTGGCAAACATCAGACGCGCAGTTTCGGATTTCAGACATTCCTCCACGTTCTGCGATGCAGCCGTCAGCGCTGCGCCGTATTTACGGAACCGCTTCCATGCCCTGTAAAGAATTTCGCCAGAATACTTGTACTTGAAGTATAAATACACTTCGTCGAGGAACACCCAGGTGTATTTGCCACGCTTGCGATTCTCCATGACGCGGTTTTGAATGGCTTCAAGCGCGACAACAAGGGCGGTGGGACGGAGCTGTTCACCCATCTCGTAAAGGTCAAGCACGACAATCCGGTTGTTAATATCTACGTTTGTCGGGTGCGCAAACACATTTAAGCTGCCCTCTGTAATAAGCTCGGCAGCAAGGGCAATTTCCCGCGCTTCGGGGTCTGGCTGCTTTAGCACCTCTGCACGCCAATCGGACAGGAGCGGCATAGGCAGCGCACCTTTTGCGTGGAAATAGTTCTGGTAGACATTGGCCGTGCATCGGTCGATAATGGATTTCTGGCTGCCGGTCAGCAAGCCAGCGCCCATTTGCTGCTCCAAGATGCTGGTTATGAGTTCAGATTTCATGGCAATCGGGTTTTCGCCGTCCTCATAGCCATCTTGTAAATCCAACGGATTGATGTGGTGCTGGCTGTTTGGGGAGATTTCAATGACTTCGCCGCCCAGTGCCCGCGCGATAGGTGCATATTCACGTTCTGCGTCGATGATGATAATGTCGTCGTTGGTGGACAGCGCGACGTTGGCAATCGTGTTCTTCATCGCTACGGATTTGCCCGAACCGGACACACCGAGATAGAACGCATGGGGAGAAATGAGCCGTTTGCGGTCACAGATCAAGAGATTCTTAGAAATAGCGTTGACGCCATAATACAAACCGCCGGGGTCCTGAATTTCCTGCGCCCGGAATGGCATAAGGACAGCGCAGCTCTCTGTGGTCAGCGTCCGTAGTGCGTGGATTCGCCGCAGACCATACGGGAGAACCGTATTTAGACCGTCCTCCTGTTGGTAGCGCAAGACGGAAAACCCACATAATTTCTCTTGCGCAATAGACTGTAAGGTCTGTGTATCTGCATCAAGCTGCTCCAAACTGTCCGCGATATGAACGAGCGTGACGCAGGCAAATATGAGCCGCTGATCGCGGGCAGTCAGATCTTCCAACAGGTCTTTCGATTCGGTGCGCATTTGCTCCAAATCATAGGGAACCGTCGCGGTGAAATTGTTCTGCCGGTTCTGCCTTTGCTGCCAGCGCGTAATGTCCGTTTCCACGCCGAGGATTCTGGACTGCACCTCCCGAACGGCTTCTTCGGTGGGGATAGGCAGAATATCAATGGACAGCAGCAGATTTCGGGAAAAATCAGACAGGTCTTTTATCATTTCGTCGCTGATAAAAGATGCGTAGTCGCGCATAAAAAGCACGCGCCCAAACTTGCCGCCCATTTCAAAATACCCGGCGCGGAATTGCAGTCCGTCTGGGCAGATCAGGTCGCGGAAGTCGATGCCGCGCTTGATGTTCGCAGACAGATCAAACCGGAACGACGCTTCTTCGCCGGGGCGGAAAAAGTCATGCAGGAGCCGCAGCCGGTCGGCGCAGGAGATCGCATAAGCCCCAGAATCCAGCCGTCCGAAACTGGCAGACAGGTTTGTATCGACGCGTCTGAAATACGCGCGGGTCTGCTCGATCTTCCGTAAGCCGATGGACAGCGTAATATACTTTTCCTGCACAAGATTGTTGCTTTCGGCAGCCTTGTCCAGAATGATCTGGTTGTATTCGCCGCGGTAATAATCAAGGCCGTCGTTACACTCCGGCATGAGCATCGTGCGTTGGAAATCGACCGGGTTTAATCTTCGGTTGATGATCGTGATTTTCGCGGTTGCATCGGTCGGCAGACTGTTCAGTACCGCGCCATACGAACGGAAGATGCTGCGTCGGTCGTCCAGCGATGATGCAGCGTAATTTATATCCGAAATACGCCATGTTTTACTGTACTTCTGCCCGACCTGCCAGATGCCATCTGTGAAGATGCGGCGGATGGGAATGGATTGCTGGACGCTGTGCGGGATACGGAAAGAATCTTTCTCGCTGCGATTCGCAGCCAACAATGATTTCATCATTCCTGTAAGCCCTCCACATCAGAAAACAGTTCTTCATGCAGATTCACGGAATCAAAACGGCGCGGACCTGCGCACAGAATTTCGGATTTCACAAACGCCCACAAAAATTGCTCTAGGGTCATGCCGTTGTAATGAAAAAATCCTGCAATCGCAACCGGTGCGGCCACCAGCAGGCAGAGCCAGCTTGCGGCCTCCTTGCCGATAATACCGCCCAAGCCGAGATAGATGCCGGCCGCCAGACCGACGGCCAGCACCGCACAAATAAACTGCCGCGCAGACAGGCCGAAAAAGATGGTTTCCCGGTGCGCACGGATTTCTTTGGGAATTTTGACTTCTATGATAATCACCCCTAAATTGTTGAAAATTTGACAAGAAAAACGGAATATGAGATAATATTAGTGTGGAAAATATTTATAAAAGGAGAAAATACTATGGCTTCTGCATTACCTCTGTTCCGTACCATTGGACACCAGCTTCTAATCGTTTCCCTTGTGATTCTCAGTCTGCCGATTGTCGTTCGTATCCTCTGGAAATTACGCTTGTTTCCGCTCGGCTGCTACTTTGTAGCTACAAAGCTGTTCTGGCCGCGCTGGGCGACGGCGCACCGAACAGCCTGCATTTTGATCTTTGTCGGCTGTGTGCTGTTCTTCCTTCTGTACTGGATTGTGCGCTTCATCCGGCAAAAGCGGGAGGAACAGATTATGGCAGAGTTTCTTCATCACTACACAAAGGACCTGAAGCCGGGCGAATCCAGAACGCTTGAATTTCTGTGAACGAATATAAAGAATTGCGTCCCAAGTCGGGACGCAATTCTTTTATGCGCCAAGCATTTCATGCACCAACCGGTCAGACCCTTTGACAAGCCCGGTCAGCACCAGCATATTGAACATAAGCTGTCCGATGTACTGCCAGACCATTGTGACAGCGGGCAGCGATTCGTCCAGCGCCGTACTGCCGCCGGATAAAAACGCCGAGTAGATCACGCAGGACAGCACAATGACCGCACCCTCCATGCACACGCCGACGTAGCTTTTCAAAAATGTTTGTCCGGTTCTGGACGTAGCTTCTCCCGCGAATGATGCCAAAGGCAGCGGCGCAATGGCTGTGTAAATGAAAATTTTGAAAAAGCGGCCATAGACGGTCAGGATCAGCACAAAGGACAGGACAGTTATCAATAGGCTACCAAGCAGCGACACCAGCCAGAGCGGAATGGATTCCAGAAAACTTACGTCCTCAATGGCTTCCACAATCTTGTCTGGCAGCGTCGCTGTTGTGGAAATTGCAGAGCCAATACCGCCCATGACGGTACTGACCACGCCGCCGCAGATTTTATAGATGGCAGTTATCAACTCCAGCGACGAGCCGACCGCCACTTTTGCCAGCAGAAACCGGATAAAATGCCGTAGGGCAAATTCCGGTCGTTGCAGCTCCCGAAAACTGACCGCCGAGCGGAACACACCCATTGCAAAAAATAACACCAGCAACCCATACCCAAAGCCCACCAGTGCGTTGTGAATGCTGACAATGACCGTCCATATCTCGCCGCCGCGAAAGCTCTCCGGCGTTTGTGACACGAGCGACCAAATTTCAGCCAGCTTGTCATTCCAGTTGCTTAAAGCATCTTCAAGGGTCGATACGACCCAATTATCACTCACATGATTTCATCTCCATTTCTACGCATATTTTATAATGAAACGACTATACTTCATAATGCTAGGGCGAGTAAACGTAATTTTGTTGTCTGTTCTCTGGTTGACAGATACGAAATCTTGCGTTATACTTACCGTAGTGATCGAGTTGCAGATGCTCGCGGGGCCTGCAACCGGGGGAGTCCCTGCGGGGGCTCCCTTTTTCACACCTGAGAGGATGATACAAATGCCGAAACCGTTTCTGACATATCCCCAGCAGCTTCAAAAGCTGAAAGATAAGAACCTGACGATTGAGGATGAAGCCGCAGCAATCATCACACTGCACCATTATGGATATTTTGCGCTGATTTCCGGCTACAAGGACTTGTTCAAAAATCCCACGACAAAAGATTACCGCGACGGAACAACACTGGATGACATTGTTGCGCTCTATCGTTTCGATGAACAGCTTCGGGAACTCACGCTGCGCTATTTGCTGCAAGTGGAGCGACACATCCGTTCTGCGTATTCGTATGCGTTTTGCAGTCAGTTTGGAGAAAGTCAGAACAGCTATCTGGACGCAAATAACTATAATCTCATGGGGCGTATAAACCCGCGCGAGGTTCAAAAGTTGATTACGCGGCATTTGCAGCCGTTTCTTTCGCATACAACAGACTATCCGTATATTGAGCATCATAAACAGGTGCATGGGAATGTGCCGTTATGGGTACTTATCAATGCACTGACGTTTGGAACACTATCCAAGATGTACGCCCTTTCTCAGTCTAAAATCCAAGCTGCAATCAGTAAGGAATTTGTGGGCGTTCGGGAAAAGCAGTTAGGTTCCATGCTGGAGGTGCTGACAAAGTTTCGCAATGTCTGCGCGCACAATGAACGTCTTTTCTCCTACAACACAAAGAATGACATTTCGGACTTACCGCTCCATAAAAAGATGCAGATTCCGCAGAATGGTCAGCAGTACATATATGGCAAGCATGATTATTTTGCGCTGGTATTGTCTTTCCGCTACCTGCTGCCCAACAAAGACTTCCTGACGTATAAAGCGCAGTTAGCTAAGCTGATTGATAAGGCGGATCGTGAAAATCGTCAGTTAGCCGGTACGGATTTGCTTCGGCTTATGGGATTTCCGGAAAACTGGAAGAAGATCACTGCATATAAGAAAGTATAGTTTAACTGAAATGCGTCCCAAGTCGGGGCGCATTTCTTTTGCTTACACCACACCGATGGCCGTCAGAATTTCCTTTGCAAACGCAATCAGCAGACCGCCGAACAGGCAGAGAACGCCTTGCGTTCTCTGCGTCGCGTCGTGCGACTGCACGGACATACCGAGCTGCACAACACCCCAGCCGAGGATGATAATGCCAATGGCCTTGATGCAGGAAAAAATGAAGTCGGACAGGTTATTTACGATGGTCAGCGGGTCAGAATCGGCGGCAAATGCCGAGGTCGTAAACAGCGCCGTCGTCAGTACAAGGCTTGTCCAGACTGCCATGATGCGGCGTTCCTTACGCCGCGGGGAAAGAGCTTGTTTCATCATATAGATTCCTCCATAATTTCAATATCGTTAAGGTCAGAAATGCAAAAGGATATGTCGTCCGCCGCGAACGCACGCAGCGGCGTGTGAAGATACGGCGGCGCACCGCCGTCCTCCGTGCGGTGGATGTTGGGGTGCTTCAGAATGTCGTACTTCTCGTCAATGACCGGTTTCTCGCCGCGGATCAGAACGATTGCATTTTTATTATCCAAGCGCCGCACCTCGTCCGGTGTCATAAGCTCGCGCCCGGTCTGTTGGAAATTCTGACTGAACGAACCGTTCCGGCCTTTGCTCTGGCTTGACGTCCGGGTATCAATCGTTTCTTTGCCAAGCAGCTCCGAAATGTATTTGTGCGTGCTTTGCTCATTTCCTCCGAGATAGACAAAACTGTCCGCGTTGCCGATGATACCCTCCCAGTCATCCTTAAACAGCGCCTTGAGCTGCGAGATATTTTGCAGGATGATAGTTGACATAATGTTTCGAGAGCGCATAGTCGCCTGCAATCGGGCATAGCCGTCTGGCAGGGCCACGTTTGCAAATTCGTCGAACATGAGCCGCACCGGAACGGGCAGCGCCCCTTGATGTACCTTGTCCGCCTGAAAATATAATTCTTGAAATGCTTGTGTGTAGAGCATACCGACAAGGAAATTGAGCGATGCGTCGTTGCTGTCTGGAATGATGCAGAAGATGGCCTGTTTGCGTTCGCCCAGCTTGCCAAGCTCCATATCGTCGCTGGCGGTGATATGCTGAATTTCAGGCAAGGTGAACGATGCCAGTCGCACGGCCGCGCTCACCAAGATGCTCTTAGCTGTTTTGCCCGCGGCTTGCTTGAAAATATGGTATTGCCGCACGGCGATGTGGTCTGGCTGTTCTTCCTCCAAGGCTTCAAAGAGCAAATCCAACGGCGATTGATAGTCGTCATCTTCTTCCTTTGCGCCGCCGTTTTCGATCATGTAGAGAATGGTTTCCATGTTCTGATCTTCAACCGGTGCTTCGTGGAGCAGGTAAAGCATGAGCGCGGCGTCAAGCGCCGTTTCCGATTTCTCCCAGAATGGATCATTTGCTTTTGCACCTTTCGGTGTGGTGTTTTTGATGAAATTGTCAATCAGTTTGAACACGTCTGCGTCCTTGCGTATGTAGCAAAACGGGTTGTAGCAGTCGGATTTGGATGGGTCGATCAGGTCAAAGACACGCAGAACGTAGCCTTCCTCTAAGAATAGATTGCCAACGGCACGGAGCATTTCCCCCTTTGGATCAGTGACGATGAAGCTGGCATTTGCAAGCATGAGGTTCGGCTTTGCCAGAAAGCGTGTCTTACCGCTGCCAGAGCCGCCGACGATGATCTGCAACAGGTTTCTGCGGTGCAGCTTGCCGTTCATGCTCATTTGCAAATGCTGCGTTAGAATGACGTTTTTGCCTGCATCCTTGTCGCGGTACTTTTTGCCCAGTTCCCGGACGCTGCCCCACGACGCAGAGCCATGCTCCTCGCCGGGGCGGGTGTTCTTCTGTCCTGTGTAATAGAACAGGATCGCGCCGCCATAGAGCAGTAAAAAGATACCGATAAACTTTGGCGTGTAGGTTGTCCAGTGCAGCGCAAACGGATTTTTCGTCGCAACGGAAAAGGCATCCATCAGCGAGAAGATCGTCATTCCCGGCTCATAGCAGCTTGCCATCAGCACGGCAAACCAGACGATTGGTATGACAAGCGCCGCCCACACAGGGGCGGCGCTGCGGAATGATTTTTTCTTGTGTATCACAGGTCAATATCCATACAGGCAAGACCGGTTCGCTCAGTATGGTGCTTGCAGAAAACGAGCGTACCAACCGCCAACAGCAGCAGGATCGACGGAATGATAAAAAGCAGTTTTTTCATAGGCAGAACCTCCAGTTCAAATATTCTGTCCCAAGTTGGGACACAAATGGCTCCATCCATTACGAATTAGGGGCGAACAACAATGTATGGCCGCCTTACTAAATGGCACACTATTGATCGTCATTTTCAAAAGATTGAACGTATTGTTTTAAGCTCCATGCGAAAAACAAAAGAGCAACTGCGTTTCCTTCTGCCGGTGTCTCAAAAGTGTAGCGAAAATCAAGGAAGGGTTTTGAATAGCGCGACAAAAAATCATCAAAAGCTACCTTATGTGGTCTGCCTGCATATATCAGGTCATAATTTTCTTGTATTGCTTGTCTTGCATCGTCGGAAATCACTTCAAACAATTTGTAAAGGTTGTGACCTTCTAGGAAGGAACCATCTCCGCTTTCATACATTTTGATTGACTTTAGGAATAATTCACAAGCAAGCCCTGCATTAACAAAGAAAGGACGTATATAGTAGATTTCACAATTATCTGAAATCAGCCCCTCTGCTACTTCAATAAATTGTTGTGCAGAAAGAATACACTGCATTATGTTTCCTGTGCGCTTCTTTGACATTCATTGATTCCCTCCGTTCTATTTAGCACGGCTATACTAATTTAATCCTACACTATTGATAACCTACATTCAAGAACATTGTAAAATCGCTTGTGCGAATCGCTTGAGCAAACAAATCTGCCGCAGCGCACCTCCGACATAATCGGGAAGCCCGCGCAAGCGGGCTTCTCTGGTTTGTTCCCCTTGGCTGCCACACTTCCGATGGGTGGCTGCTGTCAAGGTCCAGCCAGTGCGCACACTGGCTGGCTCTGCGGTCGATGCGCAAGCATCGACCGGCCTTGACTGCGGGCGCCCAGCGGAAGACATTCTCCCGGAGGGGAGCAAACTTCTTTAACGTGCGTTTCGATTCACATTCCGTGACCGGACCTGCGGCGTGATCGCGCGTTCAATGCTGCCGCCGATCTTCTGCGCCATGTCCTGAATCTGTCCAAGCGCCTGCCGCCGATCCTGCGGGTCAAAACCATCATAAAATGCCATCAGATTCGATGTGTCCGGAGCTTCGCACGGAACACCAAAGCGACGACAGATCATGTAGCCGACGCTCTGCGCGTCCAGTTCGTAATCCTCCCGCGAATAATTTTGATTGTAACCTTTGGCATGAAAGCGAACGTGCGCAATTTCAATGGCAATGCCTGCGAACGCTTCCGCATCGCCATACTTCGGATTGACTGCCATTTTCATCTGGTTGGGGTCATAGATGGCGGGCAGGGGGATACTTTCCTCGCTTACCAGCGGTACAACGGAGTAATTCAGAAGCGTTTTCAGTGCTTCCGTCATTTCCTTGCTGTCCGGCTGCAATACGGTATGCTTCAGGTCACGTCCGGTCGTTTGCCGCACGTCATACACGTCGGTCAGCGTGTAGCCCTTCCCAAAAGATGAACGGGAGAAGATTTTGACGCCGTTCTTTTCCTCGGTCGGAGATACGCTGCGCATCAGACTTTTCCAGCGGTCTTTTGTTCCGAAAACGGTCGCACCCTGATCCTGCACCATGACGAGCGCGACATTACCCGCGCTATAACTTGGATTGTCGGCCTGACAATTCAGGTAGCGCAGATAGGATTCCGGGTCGCTGGTGATCTGAACGATGCCTGCGTCCTGCATAGCGTTCGTGTTCTCGCGGTCGGCTTGACGCTGTGCCTGCCAGAGTTCCGTGCTCTGGTTTTTCTCATTGATAATACTGCCTAAGTTTGCGATGATATTCACGCTCCTTATCTGATATGCTCCAGCTCGCGCTGGGGTTCCGGTCTGGTTCGCTCTGCGGCGGCACGCAAGGCCGCCAGCCGTCCGCGAACCTCATTACTGGTCAAAGTCGTCCCCTGCGTCAAGCCACTCCTTTGCTTTTGCAAGGATGGTTCTGGTTGGGCAGGGGTCTGCGCTTTTTTTGGCTGCGCGTCCTCCAACTGTCTGGGCAGGTATCCCATCTGCTCTAGGATATAATTTGCCTGCGAGAGATGGTCAATGTTGGTCAGAATTTCAAGGTATGGCGCGTCGCCTTTCTTGTCCAAAATGGTTGAAAATAACAAGCCGACTTTCTTGGCTCTGCGCTTGAACTCGTCAAAATCCTCTGTGCGCAAGGGTAGAACCTCGATGGGCCGCTGTTCGCTCAATAGACGGTTCATATTGACCTTGCCGTAGAGTTTTTTCTGATCCTTTGCCAGTGCATACAACAGCGCCGCGAGATTCTTTGCGCCCCGCGCAAGTAGTTTAATTGCTTCTTCCGAAATTTGTACGCCCTCTTTCATTACGAGATCAGCAGCTTCGCCGCTTACCTCCATAGGCTGTGCCTCCTTTCCCGCGCCTTATCCGGCGCATAATTTTCTGTTGGTGGTGTATTGTTTTCCCGCACCTGCCGCAGCATCCGCGGCGAATATTCCGCGATTTTGCCGCATAACCGCAGTTCCCGACGCAGGGGCCGGAGCTGCGCGGTCAAGCTGTCAATGTCCGCGTCAAGCTGCTCAGACGGCTGCTCCCGACGCAATGCGTATAATTCCTTGCGCTGGTTCACTAAAATCTGCATTTCATTTGACAGCGCATCGGACAGCATTTCTAACTCTGGCTTTGTATCTATGTGATACTTCTGCAAAAGGAAAAATTGCTGCCGGTACTGCTTCGCACGGCGAATTTCGGCCCGCGTTTCAAACGGGATTTTCTGCGGCTTCCGTTTGCGCGGTGACAACAAATATAGATAGTAAAGATACAGCGCCCGGAAGCTGCCGTGCTTAACGGGCGGATAGCGGCGCGGGCGTTTGCGGATGGTATAACGTTTGGATTCACCCTGCTCCGGCGGCATGGCGGAAGTTCCGCTGCGCTGCCTGCGGAGTCGCTGCAAAATAGCTTCTTCGGTGTAATCTTCACCCAGATTGTCCAGCCGGAGAAACCGTGCGCCGCCGGGCGGCCTGACAGCGGTATGCTTGATGCTGGAGCCGTATTTGACGGTATATCCGTGCCTCCTGAGAATGTCCAGCAGCGACGTAAATGTGAAGCTGGCTGCAATAGCCGCGTCCAGATCCTGCCGGACAAGATCGCGGATGGTGGTCTTGCCGCTGCGCTCGGCGTTCCATTCTGCATAGTGCTGACCGCTGCCCTCCGGCTGAATGACAGAGAATCCGTACTTACGGCTGACCTCATTGGAAATGCCGCGAATATCTTCAAAGTAGTCTTTGAACGCATTGCGATATTTCACTCCATCCACGAATGAAACAGAGTTGAATACAATATGGCAGTGCAGGTGTTCCTTGTTGATATGGGTGCAAATGACGGCTTCATATTTGTCACCGAGCAGACGGCGTGCAAATTCCACTCCCGCTTCATGCGCCAGCTCCGGCGTTGTTTCGCCCGGCACGTAGGAGTGGACAAGATGATAGCCGACAACGCCGCCCGGTTTTCCAAACCGCTCTTTCGTGCGCTGCATATCCAGATAGCAATTTTCTACTGTGCAGTTGATCGCGCTCTGCAAAATCACTTCATCATCCAACGCAGTTTTGTTGGAATCTTCAATGTAGTCCAGCGCACGGGAGAGCGCGGTTTTATCGCCGTCCTGAATATAGCGCAGACAGTCATCCAGCCGTGCACGGATGGTAATGATTTTGTCATAGGCCATCAGAGCGTGTCCAGAATCCTACGGTATGCCTGCTTTACCAGGCTGACCGCTTCGTGGATTTCTGCTTGCGTCGCATAGCCTTTTCCATTTGTCCAGTGCGCGATCTGGTTGATATTATTGCCGATGGCAGACAACTCACGCAGGAGTGCGGTGTATGCGTCAGGTGGGCGCGGGCAGAGATGTTCGCCCATGATAAGTTTGCGGAGATAGGTGTTGGTATTCAGACCGGTAATTTGACATTGCTGTCTCAGATGTGTCAACTCTGCATCGCTGAGCCACAGACCAACAGAATTGCGGCGTGTCCGCATAACGTGCTCCTTCCTTATAATCATAGTTATTGCGTCCCAAGTTGGGACGCAATTCGTCGCGGGGTTTTAGGGCACACCCTAACAAGTGGCGTTTGTGGCACAAATGCCGTACTTGCTAAAGCAGCGCTGCCAAAGGCAACGCTGCCCGTTACCGCTGCGGTGCAACAGATTTTGTCCGGCAGGAGCATTTCGTTTTCTGCTCCATCCGATGCTCCAGCATTAAAATGTGCTGCAATTCTGCTTCACTTTCCGGCACATAACGAATGTCGTGAATCCCATCGTCGAACGGTAAAGGGCTGTTCATAAAGGCGTGATAGCTGTTCTCACAGAAAGAATTATCCTTATCTCTGTACTGAATTTTCGCAACAGGCAGCGCGGATTTTATGACGCGCTGTACCTGCTTCGCATAATCCAGCGGAATGATCTTACCTGCCAGCTTGCCGTCGCGGATACCCTCAATCACAACGCGGTATGCCAGAAGCCCCTCCGGGCAGTCTGCGTAATGCGTCCAGATGCAGTTTGCGTTCGTATCGTCGAGAAAAACCTCGCGCTCCAGTACACACCATGTTCCGAGCGGCCGGCACATCCAGAGAAAAGAACGGCGCTCCATATCGGTTTCCTGTGCGCTGTCCCAGAGCCTTTTTGCGTCAAAGTCAAAGTCTGCGGTATAGGCGCGGGTGTTCTTCTGGACAATCTCAGCCAGATGGGAGAGAATGTCCGGCTGATAAAATTTACGCTGCTCCATATTCCTGCTCGAACTCCGCTGGTCTGCAATATCGGGATTCCATTGAAAATGCACCGTCCGGCACAATGCGGCTGCCGCGCGGAAGTTCGATCTTCTGCGTGGTCAGTACCGTGCCATAGAACAAATCTTCTGCCTGTTCTGCAAGCACAAAGACCTCATTTGGACTGTCCAAAAGCGCCTGCATATCATATTGATAAAGACCAAAATGAACGGTCTGACGGCTGACGCGGTAAGGCGTAAACAATGCGGGAACGCCGAAAATCCAGCATACCCGCATCGGGGTCATGTTTGCATTGATGGTACTCATGCGGTTTCCTCCTAACGTTCTGGAAATGATTGTGATAGCTCTTTTTTAGGCTGTAAGGATGGACATTTTTCTGCGATGGCGTCAATCAAACCGGCGGCGCAGGAACGGATGGTATCAAGTGACGCTTTCAGCTCATTCAGTTCCTTGCCCTTGCTCCACCCGGCGACGTAGCCGAAAGAATAATCAGATGTGTCAATGTCAAAATGCTGACAGACCACATACGCCACACTTTCGGCTTCGACCTCGCGCGTGTGCTGGTCTTTGTACGGCGGTTCGTTTTTCTTGCGCCGGTGGAGTGTGGCGTGGCTGATTTCATGCAGCATGGTTTTGACCGTCTGCTTCTGGCTCATGCCGGGGCGTATCAGAATTTCTTCTGTGACATGGTTGAAGCAGCCTTTCGCCGCTCCATGCGGAGTTTCATACAAAATGGGAACCGGCGAAACGCTTGTGATCGCGTTCGCCAGTTCCTCAAACCGGTCAATATTTCCGCTCAATTCCGATACGCCGATGCTGGGAAGCTCCTTACCCTCGGTCTGTGAAATGTCAAAGACAGTGACAATACGGAATCGCATGAGCTGCACCAGCGTCCGCTCCCGAAGTGGTTTGCCAGCCGCGTCCAAAAGCGGTTTTCCATTCGCGTCTAAACAATCTTGTTCAATGAAGCGTCGATACGGGCACGGAGCGAGAATTTTCAGGCCGCTTTCATGTGCCTTTACGTTGCGTCCAAAATCCTTCTTCCATGTGTGAAACCCGGCTACACGGGATGCAGCCGGGTTTTGCATGAGAATCAGCATAACGTTGCCGAAACTGTATGTGTGAAATTTTGACATGGCAGACAGATAATCCGCGTAGCGCCCACTGGTAAAAATCTCGCTGACACCCTGTTCCAGTTTTTCGGTCAGTTCTTTGAGACGTTCGTCCGGTGTTGCACCGGTCAGTTCAAACCCCATTTCAACGCTCCTGCGACGGCGGCTTATGCTGCTTTTCGGGCGTCGCGTTTTTCTGCTTCGGTTCGACCTTCAGCGTGACCGGTTCGTCGCCGCGAAAGCCTAATAAAATCTCCGCTTTATGGAACTTCTCCTTGAAACGTTCAATCTGGTCGGGAGAGAGCGAACAAAAACTCTCCTCCGTCAGACCGCACACGAAAAACGGGCCGAAAATCCCGCCATAGCCGCCCTCAACGCTGCGGTTGAAATCCATGTTCAAAAGCAGCCCCTCGTCATTTGCGACAATGCCGATTGGCTCCTCATACGGATAAACAACAGTAATCAGGCCGCCGACGATCCCCTGCATGGCATGAAGCTCATGTGGGATCGTCTTTTCGTATGGCGCATATCCCGGCTCAACAACAAGCACGGTCATTTGTTCTACGGCCTTTTCTTCGTCCATATGCTTATTCGCCACCCCATTCCAGCACGAATACGACGGACAGAACCTCCTGCTCGGTGATTGCTTTGGAAACGGCGCTGACAACGGCGTCATAGGAGAGTGGGAGCTTGCCGTTCTCTGCAATATCCCACGATCCGCGCAAAACGAGCGTTTCTGCATCGCCGGTTTTCGTTGTCACGGAATCGTTGATCTTAAAACCAAGCTGTTTTGCATCGACCTTGGCGTGTGCCATATCGGTATCAAACGGAACGAGCTGCCAGCCGTTTTTGGCCGAGATGCTGACTGAGGACACAACAACCACGCCGGTGGAACCGTTGATGATCTCTGCGCTGCCCGTGTGTACCTCGCCGTTTTCATCAATGACAAGCGGCAGCGTGACAGGAACCGTAACCGAGAAAATTTCCGTGATCTCCCAGTGGGCGTAATACGTTTTATCTGCGGTTTCCGTGAAAACGTCATTCGCCGTGACCTGCGTACCGCCGTCCGACTCGGTGAACCAGCCGAGGAACTCCGCACCTTTGCGCGTCGGCTCGGTGGGGAGAACGAGCTTTTCACCGTAGGTCTGCTCGGTCGTTTCGCTCTGGCCGGTGCCCAAATCCCATGTTACGACGTATTTGTTTGCTTCAAACTGTGCGTAAAATGTGGTGCTGCTGGTGATTGTGACCGTACTATAAAGACTGCCGCCGCTTTTGGCTGTGAACCAGCCCTTAAAGGTGTAACCAATTTTAACGGGAACGCTGCCCGGCGCGGTCGGCTTGCTGTTCGGCTTCATGGTTTCGGAAAAGCTGGCCTTGCCGTCAATGGTGCCGCCGTTTGTGCCTGCGTCCCATGTGACGGTCAGGCTGACAGTTGCACCGCAATCGTCGCACTTGCCGTCGCCGTTTGTGTCGATGTGATCTGCGTATTCTTCACTGGATGTTTTGCAAGCCGAGCAGGTTTTCGTGCGTTTGTGCTGCACATTATCGGCTTTCGTCCATGAACCGTAGGAATAGCTGTGGTCAGCATAGTCATAGGTCGACGCACCGCAGCCGGAGCAGGTTTTTGAACGTCGGTGCTGGGTATCGCTGTACTTGCTCCACGAACCGGTTGTGTAGCTGTGATTTCCATAATCAGTCGTGGAATATCCGCAGGTGCGGCAGGATGCCGTTCGGCTATGCTGACTGGAAGAAGAATTGCTCCATGATCCGTAGCTCATGCTGTGGCTGGCGTATTCGTAATCCGAATCGCCGCAGTTCCGGCAATAGGCTTCGCGCCGGTGCTGACTGCTGGAATATTCCTCCCAGCTTCCATAAGAATAGCTGTGGCCAGTTGCGTAGATGGTTTCGCGCTTGCTCTGACCGCAATCGCAGCTATACTCCCGGTACCCATTCCGCGTGCAAGTGGCATCATTTTCATAGTCCAGAACCCATGTATGGCTTCCGCAGTCCTGGCAAGTCCAAGAACCATACGAGCCGGAACCGTGGTCTTTATACACATAAGTCCCTAAATTCTGAACATAATGGCACTTGTAGCACTCATAATACTGCTGATGACCTCTGGATGTATGCGTCGTGGAAACGTAGGTGCCCTGCAAAGAATACTGCTTGCAGCTTGGGCAGGTGCCGACAATGCCGGTGGACGCGCGAGACACAGCCTTCGCGGGCGCTTTCATAATACCGGAATCGGCAGCAGTGGATGCAGCACCGTCGGCGTTGGAGTACACGCCGTACAAATCGTAAAAATACCGGTTGCTGCGGTTGGAAGCTGCCCAATCATAGGTGTAGAACGGCACCGTCGCTTCCGGATAGCCAATGATATATGCAATATAGAGTGTGTCGCCAGCGTCAGCCTCGCGCCAGAACGCATCCTCGCCAATGCTGTTCAGAACCGTTTCGCCGTAGTACATGGTCAGCGTAGAGAGCTTCGAGCAGTTATAGAACGCATGGCGGCCAATGACCGGGGCCAGCGGAAGCTCGGCGGTGGTCAGGTTGCCGCAGCCCTCGAACCAGTACGCCAGATCTGGGATGGTCAGCGTTTCCACATCCTCAAACCAGACCTCGGTGATCTGGTCGCGGACGGCCGACCACGGCTGATCGTCTGCGCTTTGGAACACCGGCGCTTCGCCGCTGCCGGAGATGGTTAGCCAGCCCTTTTTATCCAGCGACCAGCGAATGCTGCTGTTCTGGATCGTGCCGGAGGTGGCGGCTTCGGTGGAAACCGCGGTTTCTTCGTCGGGCGCGCTGTCATAGATCGTGTGCTCATCCACTTCGGCGGCAAATGCCGCGACGGACAGCGAAAACAGCATACAAAGAGCCAGCACAAATGCAGTGAATTTCTTGAAATTCTTCATCATGCAGCCTCCTTATCTGTTACGGCAGCGATGGTGAACACAATCGTTGCGGCATTGGCATTGGTTACGGCTTCATTGGCAGATACTTTTGCCTTGTAGCGGATTGCAAGTGACTTTTCAGCACCAATCGCCGGAAATGCGCCATCTACGAGCGTCAAAGCACCCGCGCCTTTGGTCGCACAGCCGTTGATAGACAGCGCAATGCTGTTTTTACTGGCGCTGAAATCATCGTAATTCCCAATTTCAAACGTTCCCGCCTGCACATCGACCTTTGTTACCTTGATGCTGCCGGTTTTGGCTGTGTTAGTGATAGCTGCGTTATTGGCGCAGACCACATAACCGTCAACGAGAGAAATCGGCAGCGCGGCGGGAACCGTACACGAAATCGGCGCGACGGTGTTCACAACAGTCAAAGTGACGGGCACCTTTGCTTCGGTCGTTTCCGCTGCCGACGCGCCCACGGCCAGTGATAGGATCATTGTCAGCGCCAACAGCAAAGTGATAAGATTTTTACGCGCCATTACTGCACCTCCTTGGGCCAGAGATACGCCGTGTGCAACGTCAGCTCTGTGTTCAGCGTGCCGATCTGTTTACCATCGCGGTAGGCTGTGATTGTTACGGTACAGTCGGTGTTGCCAAACTCCGGTGCTTCCAGCAGCGTCAATGCCGAGACGGATTTTCCTGCAGCAAGCTCGAAAACATCTGTAATGAGAGAATCATCTTTGTTGCGGCGGATTTCCACCTTGTAGGTATCGTTCTTACTGTTGTTCGTGAATTCCGCTTTTACCGACTGTTCCCCGACAATAGCATATAGATGAGCAGGAGCAGTAAGAGCAATTTGATTGTCCGCAACGATGGCATTGAGCTGCTTTTGTGCTTCGCGCAATCCGGAAACGTCGTAAAAAATGACTTCTGTTTCCTTGTGCTGCTTCGCGCGCTCGGTAATGCGAACCTTGATCGTGTCAATGACCGCGAGAGTGGAATCTCTGTCATAAATGACCTTGACTGCATCGTCCACACGGGCAACAACGACGGCGGGCATATTTGTTCCGTTATTGCAGTAAACGGCTTTTGTGCCGCCGCCCCAGACAAGCAATCTGCCTTTGACGGTCACGTTGTCCAGCGTGATTTTTCCGTCTGCTGCGCCGCAGCCGATGATGAGATCGCCGTCCACGGTCATGTTCTGGAGCGTCACTTCGTCGGTGCGAATCAGGACGCTGCCTTTGATATCCTTGTCATAAGTACCCTTGGACACGATGTAAGTGCCGATGATGTTGTAAAAAATCTGCGCGAACTCGGCTCGGGTGATATTGTCCAACGGAGCAAGGACTTTGCCGCGGCCGTGAATGTAGTCTGCACCGACCATTGCCCGGACATAGGGCAGCGCCCAATTTGAGACTTTACCAGCATCCGAGAACTGCGTAAGCTCGGTTTTGGAGTACGAATCGTAATCCAGTTCCATCGCTCTTGCTACCACGGTCATGGCTTCCTGCCGCGAGATCGGCGCGTCCGGGGCCATTGTTGAGTTGCTGCGCCCGTTATAAGTACCCATCTGGACGGCGAGCGCAATGTCCTTGTAATACCACTTGTTCTTGGATACGTCCTTATACTGCGAAATATCTGCCGCCTTGTAGCACCCGAACGAGCGGTTGATGATCGCGGCCATTTCCGCACGGGTCATGTCGCCGTTCGGATCGATGATCGTGCTGGATTTGCCGTACAAAAGTCCGTTGTCCACGGCGGCACTGACAGCATCCGCGTACCATGCGTTGCGGTCAAAGTCCTTGAAATCTGTAGCTTTTCTGGCTGTGCTTGCCGCCGATGCCGAAACCGTCAGCGACAGGCAGGACGCCACGGCAAGAAGCATTGCGAGGATTCGTTTGTGTTTCATGTTGAAGTCCTCCTGTTAGAATTTAAGGGGAACGCTTTTGGCGTTCCCCTTTGCAATAGCGAGTAGATTAGACTGCATCCCAAGCGATGATGAACAGGACGCTTGCAATGGCAGTGTTGGTTACGGCTTCACTGACGGGCGTAACAATGGCGTCATACGCAATGCCGATGCTGTTTGCAGAGGTGTCGCCCACGCCGGACATGAAGCAGCCGTTAATCGCGTCGGTCAGAAGTGTCTGCTTGGAAGCGTTCTTGTCGTCGGTCATCTTCTTTTCGCCGTCGCCGAGGCGGAGGGAGAAGCCAAACTTGTTGGAGTTGACCTTTTCATGGGCGAGCGTGGCCTTGTCGCCGAACGCAGCCAGCGACCAGCCCTGTGCAGCTTCGATGGAGACGTTTGCAACCTTGACAGCGCCGAAGCTGTTGTTGACGATCTTGGCATCAGTTGCAGTGGAAACGGTGCCGTCGGTGCCGACAGCGATGGGCAGGACGGTCGGGACAGTGACGCTCATTTTGGTAGCTGCCGGGTCACCGCCGATGCTGCCGTCCGCGGTGCTGGACAGGGTGACGGAAGAAGTGCCTGTGCCGCCGGATGCGTCAACGGTGTTGGCAGCAGAAGCAGAAATGGCGAGGGATGCGAGCATGCAAATGGCGAGGATGAGGGAAATGATCTTCTTGGTGTTTTTCATAGTTAAAATCTCCTTATTTTTGATAATCAGTTTTTGATGGTAATGTTGATGATTGCCCCGGCCGTGCCAATAATATCGCCGGTGTCGGGGTTCAAATTGTGAAAATACGCGGTACATTCGTATGTACCAGCGGGGAGAACAACGTCCAACTTCGCGCGTTCGATTTTGCTGCCAACGGCGATAGCGCCGGATTTGTAAATTTCCTCGCCCGTATCATTGCGAATGATCTGAACCATTTGCGGATAGTTATTGATGCTCTCATTGACCAGCATCAAATTTCCTTCCGAAGAACCGTCCTCAAAGATGGGCGAGGTGTTGGCAGAAATGTTAATCATGCCCTCCGCAACCTTGTTATTAAGTGCAGCTTCAATTTCCTCCGGTGTCATCTGATCCCAGCCGCCCTCGATAGCAGACGAATCATAAACGATTCCGGCTTTGGCGCGGGCTTCTTCCTTTGTCATAGGCGTGCGGAGCGTAACGATGATGAAAATGATTGCGCCGATAGCGACGGCGGCGAGAACGCCAGCGCCGATCCAGACGGCGGTGCGCGAATTGGATTTGTGTTTGGGATGATAGTTCATGTGAACCTCCATAAATATAGATTGTCAGGGCGGCACCACCAGACGGTGCAGTAATGCTCTGTGGTGCATATCAGTGTTCGGGCGATTTGATCGCGTCCTTTGCGGCCTGCCGTTTTGCCTGACGCTTATAGGCTTCCTCCCGGATTTTCAGTGCATCGAAAACTACGCGCTTGACTTCCGCGACGCTCGGCATTTCGCCGGGAAAGAAGTCTTTCAGTTCCGCGCCAGTAAATGTGACCTTCAATTCCGGGGCTTTCTTCGGCTTGATAATGGACGTGATCTTGTTTTCATCGACCTTGTGCGCGGGGGCCAGAGAGGGCAGGTTTTTCTGCATCGTGTCTGCATGGCGGCTGGCTTCCTTTAGGGCGGTGGCCTGCGCCATGGAGGGAACGATCTGCTCTTTCTTCATAACGTCAACGACCTTCGTTTGCTCGTCCGGCTTCAGATAAGCGAGTTCGACCGCCGTGTTGAACGGCAGCTTTTTATCGTCCACCTGCTGCTTCAACTCCGGAACAAGATCGTTGATTTTGACAAGCCGGTTGACCTGATTGCGGCTGATACCCATATCCTCCGCAACGATCTGGTCGGTGCGCTTCTTCGGTTCCGGGCTTGTAAGCTGCTCCATTTTGCTGCGCCGTCCGGCCTTTCGTGCAAGGGCTTCCATCTTCATTTTCGCGGCACGGGCAAGCTCGGACGTTGGAATGTCCATGCGGTGCAGGTTGCCGTCAACGACTTCCACACGAGCGGTATCATCGTCCACCTGTGCGATAATAACCGGCACAGGGTAATTCAGACGGCTGGCAATGTCATGACGGCGGTGGCCGGAAATCAGCTCCAAGCCGCCTTTCTCGCGCGGCCTTGCTTTGACCGGTTCATTGATGCCGTTGTCGCGGATGGATTCATACAGTTCGATGTAGTCTTTGACTTCGCGGTTGACCGAAAACGGATGATCGAGGAACTGATAGAAATAGGCCGGATGCAGCCGCATCGAAAAACCTTCGCCCTCCTTCGGAATAGGCAGGCTGTTCAGCGCTTTTTCATCCGGGTAATCCAGACGGTCCTCGAAAATCTGCGTCACGCGCACACCCTTCTGCTCACTGGGTTCTTTCGGCGGGTCTGCGGCCTTTGGCGGCGTGATAGGATCGTGCGGCTTTCCGCCAAGCATAATTTTTGCGGACGGTTCTGCTTTCTGCGCGGGCGGCACTGGCTCATTCAGCGTCGGCTTTTTCTCGTCGGCAGCCTTTGCGGGCGGCTTGATTTCCGCGCCGGGCTTTTCTGCACTGCTCACAGGGGCGGCATCCTTGCCGCCGATTTTGCCGGGAATATTTGCTGGCGCGTCCGGCTTTTTCGCTTCGACCGACGTTAGCGGGATAGTCGCACCGGTTTTTCCGTCTGGCTTTTTGGGGCCATTTTCAGGAATGACCTTTTCAGCAGGTTTCTCCAGCGGCTTGGCTGTCATACCGGGCGTTTCTGCGCCGCTCACAGGAGCGGTATCCTTGCTGCTGACCTTGCCGGGGGCGTTTGCTGGTGCGTCCGGCTTTTTCGCTTCGGCCGATGCTGGAGGGATGGCCGCGTCGGTTTTTCCGTCTGGCTTTTTGGGGCTATCTTCAGGAATGACCTTTGCAGCGGGGTTCTCCGGTGGCTTGGCTGCCGCGCCGGGCTTTTCTGCACTGTTCACAGGAGCGGCAGCCTTGCCGCTGACCTTGCCGGGGGTGTTCGCTGGTGCGTCTGGCTTTTTTGCTTCGGCGGGTGCGGGCGGTGACTTGACCGACGCTTCGGGCTTTTTCACATCGCCTGTCGGAACAGTGTCCTTGCGGCTGTCCTTGCCGGACGTATCTGCTTTTTTGACTTCTGCGGGCGGCGGTTTGACTGCACCGGTTTTATCTTCCGGTTTTCTGGATTCAGCCGCAGAAGCAGGCTTCATGCTGTCGGTCTTATCCGGCGGTTTCTCTGTTTTGGGCGGTGCGTTTGGCAGCTTTGCAGCGTCAGGTTTCTTTTCCGGCGCTGGCTGTTTGCTGAGGGTTGCTTTTTCTTCGGGCATTGTATTCCTCCTTCATCGAAAAATGGATATAAAAATGCGCCCCAAGTTGGGACGCAAAAAAACAACGCGCAGATTTACCGGCCGCAATCCGCTCGGACGGCGGCGCGATAGTAAGAATCTATCGTGATCGGCGCCTGATACAGAGCAGCAAGCAGATATGCGCGGATGTTACGAATGGGCGTGTTGGTTTTCTGCATACAGTCCAGCACATAGGTGATATGGAAACGGTCAAGCTGGCCAAGCCGTTCACGGACGGCGGCAATGGGAATTTCCTCGCCGCCAATACGAACGCTCGACTTTGCTGTGCAGAGCGTATCGGTTAGCAGCTCGATGATGGATTTGACGGATGCTTCACCGTATTCGGTAATCAGAATTTCGTAGTCCAGCTTTTCATAGAGCTGCTTTCTGCAACCGAATCGGTCGTATCCATCCGGCGGCGCTTGCGCCGGATAGATAGATGGATCAGGATAGCTCAAATCAGGATAGATATTATCTAAATAACTTGCTTCCTGTTTTGGGAAGTCTTGACTTCCCAAAAGCGGAAGTCTGGAAGTTTGATTTTGGGAAGTCTGGATTTCCGAATCCGGGAAGTCTGAAATGGGCGCAGAAAGGGGAGTTTCCGGTACATCGGTCGTGGTGAATTTTTTGACGTAAATCTTTGCTGGACGGCCTTGCCCCTGCTTCACGCGCTCGATCAGGCCGAACCCGTCCTTGCAAGTGTCCAGCTCGGCCAGCAGCCGAACCGCCTTGTTGTGTCCGCACATGAGGTCAGTCTGAATCTCGTCGAGCGTGTAATAAATGTAGACACGCCCCAACTCGTCATACCAGCCGTGCTTGGCAGATAGCCCCATGCGGTCGAGCATCAGGCCGTAAAGCAGCTTCGCTTCGGTGGAGAGCGTCTTGAACTTCTTGCTGCGTACCAACAATCTGGGAATCCGGAAGTAGCTGAACTGCTCGGATTCTTCACCGTAAAAATAGGAGAAATTTACTTGAGATTGCATGAAAATCACCTCGATATGCGGAATTTAGGAAATAAAAATGGACATTCATGTTTTCACATAAATGCCCATTCAAGCGTGGAAAAGTATATTATTTTTTGAAGTATTGCTTCTTAACTGCCTCAATTTCCTCATCAATATGGCTGTTATCTGATTTGTGGATCAAATTCACAAGATTATACATTTCTTTTAGAGAAAGGATAAAGTACGCAATCAAGAAAACCATGAATGTAATCTCTACATTTATTAACAAAGAAGTGATCCACGGGAACACCGTCTGAGGAACTAGGACAAGATACAGACCTGACATTACAGAAACTGTTGCATATATTATTCCTTTTAGAATATGCGAATTGCGCTTTCTAATAATGCTTGTATTTTTAACTTGTTCGATAATCTTATTGTCAAGCAGCCCAATTAAAAGAGAATAATTTGTATAAAGAAATCCTCCGAAAAGTGCATTGACAGTTATGAGGTTGAAGTGAAAGGAACTATCCGCGGGCACGGTAATTAAAGACGTACCGATAAAAAAGGAATGAACAAAGCCAATTAGAGATAAGATAAATGGCGCACCTACAGTTAACCGTTTTAATAGATTTCGCAAAGTGTCCACCTCTTTTCAACAACAGTGTAATCTATTTTATGTGAAATTTTAACGTCCGGATACAAGAAGTATTAGCCGTTTATACTCATTGTACACGTTTTGCATTTTATTTCTATAATCCATTTGGAGTTGGGCACGACCGCGCTCTCTTATCCGACCATTTTCGTGTATGACTTCATTTATACTGATGGGGTATTTGAAATACTCTTCAAACAAGTCGTATTTTTGCTGCCGTTCTCCGGTATTTGACTTTCCGGAGAGAACTACAGAATTATAATTCCGACTATTTTCCTTAAGAATATCAATAATTTGTCTAACGTTGTTTTTGTCATTAGCCAATGCTCCACGAAAGTCCGGCTTTATCTCAAAGACAAGACTTGCTGCATTTCTACTTACTGTATTTATAATTGCCGCTTCAGAAAAGCCAAACAACTGCTCAAGAACGGCAGGATTAGGCTTGGGTATATCAATCTGGATTTTGTTGATTTCTGGAGATTTTCCGTCAATAAGTTTTCCCAGTAAATCTTGATTGGGAATTGGTTCCGTCTCAAGTGCATATTGATTGCGATACAATGCAAATATATGTGAAAGGACACTTACTGCGGGTGCACCCTTGGAATTAACCATAGAAAGAATACCATGGCTATAGCCCAGAATACAATATGTAAATGACTCAACGCCGCTTTGGGCAATTTCATCGGGCTGAAGAACATCTGAAATCTCATAGGTCCTGTAATTTCTTTTTTGCATACTGTTATTTAGTTTTTTGCGATTTAGTCTTGCGAAGAGACACTCGTCAGTATTCTCAATAATATCCAGTATGGTGACTTCCGGCTCATCAACGGTTGATAATCTTAGTGCATTATTGCGGCTGTTTGCGGCAATGATACTTTGAAAAAGCGCTTTATATTGATCTAATGGAACTTCTATACCTGTGCTTTCATCTCTAATAGTTACTTTGTACAAATAAATATTTTTCGTTGCCATCTATCTGTCTCCTTTAGTAAATATCTTTTGTGGGATAAAAACAAGACGGAATCTGTTGCATAGTTACAATTTTAGTGTAGCAAAACGGAAGACAGAATACAACATTTTTAGCCAAATTTGTGCTTGCTGGCATAATATTTTTTGCTGGGAGGTATCTAGTTTGCCCGGCGTTTGCGTTGCATCCTCAAAATTATGACCGTAATACAAAAGACACTTTTCCTTGCTGCGGAGCAGCCGAAAGAGTGTCTTGTATGAAAAGGACATATCACTAGATTTTCTCGATATTCTTATATTTGCTGTTGTTTTTTAAGAATTTTGGGTGCATATATCTGAACCATTCGGGAGAGCGTTCGGTTCGCATCCGAGAGGTCGAGAGTTCGAGTCTCTTCAGGTCCACCATCAAGCTGCACCAAAAAAGATGCCGCTGCGAAAAGCCTAGAAGTTTCAACGACTTCCGGGCTTTTTTGCGCCCATTTTTAGAGGCGTGACAAAAAGATGCCAAAATGGGCTTTGGCAAATTCGATGGACCTGTACCTTTACCCAAGGCATTTTGAGCCGCTTTTCCGAGGATTTTTCGGGAAAGTGGCTCTTTTTTGTCCTCGGCAAAGTGTAGAATTCTGACTGGCGTTTTTGTTGGTTCTGCCGAATGCGCGCTCCGAGCACAGATGCCGGTGCGTTAGCCCGCTGTGCGGCATTTCAGACGTTAAAACCGCAGGCAAGCCTCCACCCGCTCCAGGACGAAATCACAGCGTATTGACGATGCTGGGACGCGAGAAAGCAAAGCACCCGCTGCCAGCCAGTGCAGCGGGTGGTCGTTTATCGGCAGGCTCTCAGCAGAGCATCGGTTTTTAATGTCACACCCATTATGTCCTTATGGGCTTCGCGAGTGTCCCGGCAGAGCGGCGAGAGAAACGTCAGTGCGTTTTGAATACGGCTCAGATCAGACGCAGAGAGCGTATTCTCGCGCAGATGGCGCAACACCCGGCGATAGTGCTCATGTGTGATAAGGAGGCACAATCTGTGTAAAATTTTTTCTCGTTCCAGTCAGGGCGTATTTTGCTCTGGCTGGAACATTTTCTTTTGTGCCCCTATGCTGGCAAATCGAGCTTGCCGACGAAAGAGTAGTAGTATATTCAAAAAAAGTGCGGCCTTATACATTAGAACGATTTACATTTTACAAAAATGCGGATATAATTATTATGAATTAGTATGAAGCGAAAAACGTATGATGAGGGGCGCGCCCCTCATCCCGTGGGTACCCACGGGATGATACCACTCTGTAACCTGTGGACTTTGCCCGCTGTGGTCAGGCGGGCATGAACAAAACCTGACCACCATACAAAGGAGGACATACCATGAGAAAACGCATCGCAAGCCTGCTTCTTATTCTGGCATTGTGCTTTACACTGCTGCCAACCGCAGCATTTGCAGCAGAAACACCATCGTTTGGTGGTGGGACAGGTACACAGAAAGATCCGTGGCTGATTGCTTCGCAAGAGGATTTGATTGCTTTGGCAGAGTTTCTAAACTCCGGCAATGCAGAACAGTTTGATGCTGAGACCGCTGGTATCGGAAACTGTCATGGCTATTATTTTAAGCAAACGGCTGATATTGACCTGACCGGGGTAACGTGGGAACCGATCGGTTATTCTGGTAATTACTATTTTGCAGGAAACTATAATGGTGGCGGGCACAGCATCACAAATGCGGTTTCTACCGGAAAAGTTGACCCGGACGGTTTCGCTACGGCGGGCATTTTCGGGTGGGTCGCTTTCGGTTCGGTCGAAAATTTGCATGTAAAAAACGCAAACTTTGTGGCAACCGGTCAAAATAATTACAGTTATGTGGGCGGTATTGCAGGTGTGTGTTATGGTTCACCCATCAAAAACTGCTCGGTAGTGAATTCTTCTCTGGAGAGCAAGCGAAACAACAATAATAACTGTGCGGGAAGTATTGTAGGCTACTCCACCGGCGGAACATTTGAAAAGTGCGCTGCCGAAAACAACCAAGTTAAAACTATGGCTTATGGTGGCGGTTTTGTTGGTGAAGTAGATGATGATCCATCATATGGAGCAGGTACGTCTACATTCACAAGCTGCTATACTGCAAACTGCTCTGTAAGCTCTAAAACCGACGATGTTCAGGGAGTGAGTTTGGTAGGCGGTTTCGTTGGTGAGATGACAGATTCCGCGTTAACTGTTAATAATTGCTATGTATATCGGGCAATGCTTTCTACCGAGGGAACCGCTGTGCCCGGAATTAAGGCCACTGGCGTTTTCGCAGGTCACCTGTGGGGTGGTAGTAGTATCGTTGATACAAACTGTTTCTTTGGGGCTTGTGGAACAACTGAGAACGCTGGTACGGCCAGTGAAAAGACAGAAGAAGAATTTAGAAACGGCACGGTGGCAGGATTGCTGGGAGAAGCATTTGCACAGGTTGGCGACTATCCGAAAATCAATGGCCCTGCCGACTATAGCAGCGTAGATGCGGCCATTGCCAAGGCAAATGCCCTGATTAAAGATGATTACAAGGATTTTTCTTCCGTGGAGACTGCTATCAATTCGGTGGTTCAGGGGAAGACACTGGCAGAGCAGGCAGAAGTGGACGCAATGGCAAAAGCTATTGAGGATGCGATTGCTGCTCTGCAATACAAGGACGCAGACTACACTAAGGTTGACGAAGCCATTGCTAAGGCGAATGCCCTGAACAAGGATAACTACAAGGATTTCTCTGCTGTGGAAGCCGCCGTGAATGCCGTTGTTCGAGATAAGAACATTACCGAGCAATCCGAAGTGGACGCAATGGCAAAAGCCATTGAAGAGGCCATCGCAGCGCTGGTCGAAAAGACTTCCTCCAGCGGCGGTTTTTCTTCCGGCAGTTTCTTCCCGAGCTATCCCGTGACCACACCCGGCAAAACGGAGAACGGCACCGTGACCGTCAGCACGAAAAATGCTACCAGCGGCAGCACCGTGACGATTACCGTCAAGCCGGACGACGGCTTCAAACTGGATGAACTCACCGTGATTGACAAGAACGGAAACGAACTGAAACTGACCGATAAGGGCAACGGCAAATATACCTTTACCATGCCCGCCAGCAAGGTTGAAGTCAATGCTATCTTTGTCAAGGAAGTTGAGACAAGCCCGTTCGGTGATGTGTCCACCAGCGCCTACTACTACGAGGCCGTGAAGTGGGCACAGAAAAAGGGCATTACCGGCGGTATCGGCAACGGTCTCTTTGGGCCGAACCAGCCTTGCACCCGCGCACAAATCGTCACCTTCCTGTGGCGTGCTGCCGGTTCTCCCGTGGTGAACTACGCCATGAACATGAGCGATGTCCCCGAAGGCAGCTACTACGCCGAGGCCGTCCGCTGGGCGCTCAGCGAGGGCATCACCACCGGCACAACGGAGAACACATTCTCTCCCGACAGCGAATGCACCCGCGCTCAAGCCGTCGCGTTTCTGTTCCGCTACGCTGTGTCCGAGGCGGTTACCTTGCAGGAGCTGGTGTCCGGCTTCTCTGACGCCGATTCCGTTCCTGGCTACGCGCTTCCCGCGATGAACTGGGCGCTTGCTGAGGAAATCGTACAGGGCAACGGCAGCAAGCTCATGCCGAACGATTCCTGCACGCGTGCGCAGATTGTCACCTTCCTCTTCCGCGCATATCAGGGCAAATAAGCAATCGCAAAAAAGCAGCGGGGCGGCATAGGTCGCCCCGCTCCGCTCGCCAGCCTGTGAAGCACAGGCTGACGAGCTTATTTTTGGCAGAAAACATCCTTAGCAAATCTCGTCTCTGTAATCGGAATCCTGTACACATTGCCGGCCATGCGTTTGTGGGGGCAGACG
>OKSC01000882.1_pt1 | contig 32536 bp, 33 predicted proteins | sample 1601161 | NCBI WGS metagenome assembly OKSC01 (sample SAMEA3541552, study PRJEB24748) | human gut metagenome | biome: human gut; feature: human-associated habitat; material: faeces | place: China | collected 2012 | reverse complement strand
GATATTTGTTCGGTCAATATCAGCCTTATATGTGGTGGGTACTCTTGGCAACCGCGGGCGTTTGGAGCGTCGTGATGGGCGTATTCTTCGGTATTGCGGCAAAGAACGAGGACAAAGAAAAAGCGAGAAAGATGATTAAAAATTACGTTATCGGACTTGTTGTAATCGCGGTTATCCTTGTTGCCTGCCCATATCTTGTCAGAGGTATTGCGGCTTTGATTGCGGGGTAAAACGGTGATATTCCGTATCATAGCTGAAATTTTCCCCGAAAAAACGAAAAAATTTTGGAAAAACAGCTTGACAAATGCGGGATCGCGTGCTATCGTATTGATACGACGAAACAAAAAACGGAGGTGAACTTATGGACAGGGCAGAAATACTGCGAAAAGCGGAAGCAAACGAGGGCTTGACGGTGAAAGAAATCAAGATTTATCAGAAAACCGTGAAACCTGAAAAGCACGTTTATGGAAAGTACGGGAACTTGGCGAAACAATATCTGATAGATAAAGGGATTGATTGGACGATTGCCAATCTTCCCGAATATCTGCACGGTGTTGACAGACAAGCGGACGAACTTTATGACACGATGTACGAAAAACTCTCGAAACAGGAGCGTTTCAGAAAGACGGGTGATTTTATGGAGAACCTGAAAAGGGAAACTGAAATGCAGCAACTGATCGAAGAAGAAATTTTAAGCGAAATCGTGTACGTCAAATAACGGAGGGTAACTATGAAAGCATTAAGAGTTGCGGGAAAGGTTGTAGGTACGGTCGGAAGATATACGCTTGCAGGCGTTCTTATCGTCGGACATTTTGTGATGAACATAATCGGCGTGTTGATTTGCGCCATCACCTCGCAGGGCTAAGGAGTCAAGTATGGATAAAAAAGAAACAACGCCGAGAAGAACGGCGCGCAGAAACTATGAAGAACGCAATAAAGAAAAACGTAAGCAGGCGAGCGGAAACTTCGGTACGATGATACCGAGAGATCTGTTCGAGGAAATCAACGAGTTTTTGGCGAAATACCATATTACGAAAGTGCAGTTGATTTTCGCAGGATATGAAGCCCTGAAAGAACAGATTAGAAAGGAAACGGAAACCACAACTTAATTGTGTATGCGGAAGGCATAGACACGAACAAAGAATCAATTTTAATTGATGAAGCGTAAGTGACTATGCCTTCTGACAACTAAATAACTTTCTCTGCGCTTCATCGAAAAGGAGGACTTTACGGTAAGCGCGGAAGAAAGACAGAAAAACGAAATGATATATCTTGCGTCGGTCGCTGTCATTCGTCGATTGTATCTGAACAAGATAATAGATGTGGAAGTACTGAAACGGCTGAACAAGAAAAACGCGGAAACAATGGGGTGTATCCCTGTGGATTTTATACACTATCATTAAGGAGGTATGGCTATGAGTACTGTCGCCAAGGAAGTACAGGTAATCAAAGCGACAAAGACGGGCGAAAAAGCGGAAAAAATCAGAGTGGCGGCGTATTGCAGAGTCAGCACCGACAAAGATGATCAACTCAACTCGTTTTTTGCACAAATGAGATATTACACGGACTTTGTTCGCAGTAACGACAAAATGGTTCTTGTGGACATTTATGCGGATGAAGGAATAATTTATGGGGAACAAAAATTAAAAATTTGAGAAATCGAAGCAATTTTTTCACTGAAATTAAAATCGAGTTTTACGTTTAGAGCCTAAAAATAATTGAAAATTTTCTATAAATATGCTATACTGTTGCCAAATTATTTAACCGTATATTGCAGACAATATGAGAGAGAAATAAAAGATGATAAGGGGCTATTATGGCAAAAAGCGAATTGTATGTAAATGGAATAGATGTTAAGTACAAAAAAATAAACAAAGACGATTATATTTCTTTAACCGATTTAGCAAGATATGCAAATCCGTCCGAGCCGAAAGTTCCCATTGCAACTTGGATGCGCAACAAAGATGTCATTTCGTATCTTGGTCTATGGGAAAAGTTACATAATCCAGACTTCAAAGGGCACGAATTCGAGGCCTTTGAAAATGCAGCTGGAAAACACAGTTTTTATTTGTCTCCGCAAAAATGGATAGAAAATACAAACGCAATAGGAATTGTTTCAAGATCGGGAAATAATGGTGGAACGTACGCCCATAGAGATATAGCTTTTGAGTTTGCGAGTTGGTTAAGTCCTGAGTTCAAATTATATCTTGTAACCGAGTTTCAACGCTTAAAAGCGCAAGAACAGAAAACAATTGAATGGTCGGCGAAACGCGAACTTGCTAAAGTGAACTATAAAATTCATACCGATGCTATAAAAGAAAATATAGTGCCGACTCTTACGGAGGCACAGTTGAAATATGTATACGCGGACGAAGCGGATTTATTAAATGTGGCATTGTTCGGGAAAACTGCTGCTGAGTGGAGAAAACAAAACCCCATGATAAAAGGCAATATCCGTGATTATGCAACAATAGAACAATTACTTGTGATAGCGAATATGGAAAGTTACAATGCCATTTTGATTGAGCAAAATGTTTCGCAAGGAGAACGTCTGCAACAGCTCAATAATATGGCTAAGTCTCAACTTCGAGTGTTAGCACAAAGCAATTCTAAATTACTTGTCGATAATAGAAAATAGGAAGTCTTATAATATTTGAGGTAACTATGCCAACGAAAGTTTTTGATGATTTACCAATTGAAAAACAGCAGTTGATAAAAACCTCGTTTTTATCTTTGCTGGAGAAGAAGTCTATTGATAAAATTACATTTAATAACTTGGCGCATGAAGCCGGTTTTGCAAGAGCCAGTTTATACGTGTATTTTAAGGATAAAAAAGATCTTTGTAATTATGTTTTTAGTGGCTTTTCCAATTCAATAACGGAAAAATTGAAACGAATTCATGAGGAATCTAACGATTTATTTTTTAATGCGAAAAGTTGTTTAAAAGCATTTCAAGAAACAATTATTGAATTCGATTATTGTAAAATTATAGGAAATGTAGCAGACGGATTGAAAATATCACCTGTTGAGGGCTATCAATTTTTTGAAGGGGCAATTGATTATATATATAAAAATTTTCAAACTTACGACAGAAATATCGTGGAAATAGTACTAATTTTATTAAAACATAGTACGGGACATTTGTTTTCCGATTTCAACAACAATGAGAGTTGTATTTCAAAATTTGAAATGCAGTTGGAATTAGTGTCAAAGATTCATTAAGAAAAATACGGAATGCTGAATAAGGTATTCCGTATTTTTTATTGAAACAACCGTAAAACTTGTTGACATTATATTTCATAGATGATATACTGAATATACTTAATGACATAATGTCATTTATTGTGTTTCAAAAATAAATTAAAGAGAGGTTATATGAGAAAGACAATCAGACGAATTTGTAGGTTAGTAGGAAGCCTAATTCTTATGTTTTGTATGTGTTTCAGTCTTGTCGGGTGTGGCGATAAAGAAAAAAAATACGACGTAAGCATCAAAATAAGAAATAGCGAAGGCTCTACATGGATTTTTACTCCGGACGTGGACGAATTGAAATACGAATTTGAATATACCGGAGAAGAGATGAGATTTTGGATTGATTCATGGAATCTTCCTGACCATCCGCGTTGGAGTAATGAATGGTTTGAGCCGAATACCAGCGGGGCAAACGTATTTCAGGCTTCTTATGGAAAAATTGGACAAATGCATTATGAGGAAAAACCTAAATTTATTTGTGAAAGAGGAGAATATTATTATCGGATTTACGCTGATTCCACATCTGATTTATGGAATTCGAGAACAGTATTTTTGTACATCACAGTTATTTAATATAGGAGAGAAAAAATGAAAAATTTCAAATCTTTAATCATTTCTTTATGTGTTAGTGTTACGCTTTGTTTTTCAGTAGGATTTTTTTCACTTGGAGAAACATCACGAGTATATGCCGATGGAAATGGAAATTATTTTACGGCTGAAGAATATACGGATAATGACGAATTATTACGGAGCGATGGAACATCGTCGGCTAAAGATATACAAATGTTTTCAGCTGAAGTGAAGGCTGGAAAAAGTACATACTATCCGGAGCTTGCTGAGGTTATTCCGCGTCAATATCTTGAAAGTCAGGAGAAGAATGCCACATTTGCGTATAATGGGAAAGAATACGGATTTTATGTTGTAAAAAACGAAGAAAAGTTCGATGTTCTTTTGGTTGATTTTGTTTATGAATTTGATGAAAACGATTCAATTCATAATTCAGATATAGAATTTCGTATTCGTATCAAACCGTTACTTCAACAAAGTTTTTCTCGTTCGACGGATAAAACGGGTGCTTATACTTGGGCAAAAACGACAACAACAAATAGATAGTATGTGGCAAATCCGAGGTTTATTTCTGTTGTCAAAAATGAAAATGCTCTTAATTATGGAGACAACGGATATACTAAATTAACAGATGACGGGGTTATTATTAGTCAGTTCCGTACTAATTATGGAAAAGTTTCATACGCGACGGAGAAAGATTTGGCTGTAACAGTCGCAAAATTTACTGGCGAAAAACTATTGGATACCGCTTTTGATTCATTTTGTACGGCTTTGGATGCTGCAACATTTCAGGTTGGAGGAAAAGTTGCAAAAATATTTAAAGATTATTTAAAACTGGGTAAAGATATCTATAATACAGGAAAAGAGGAAACTGTTCTGGCGGATAATGAAAGTAACATAAAAACTGAAATGTCAAGAGATTTTCAGCGAAATAACTCTGAGATGAAGGGATATTCGAGAGTTGCGGGTTTTGAGTCTAAGGAAGAATTGATTCTATCGGATGCTAATAATTCATACGCCGAATTTATAACTGTTTTAAACGATGCAAACAGCCGTAGCAGATTATATCAGTGTTGCGATTTTGATATTGTTTACAGAGATTCTGAGTTTAGTTCAATGTCTGATCCGGTTGCGGAAGATTGTACTTTTTCCAAAGAAAGAGTGTTATATGATAATAAAAGTATAACCGACTTGCAGGATGAAATTATTCAAGAAAATTTTGCATACATATTGAACGGCGGGAACCACAGATTTACTTATCAATGTGAAGATTCTACGACATATCAAATTGCGTCGGAAAGAAGATTGCCGAAAATTACCGTTATTTCCGATAATGGAAATATCGAAGGGAAAAATATCGATGAAAAAACATATGAAATATCTTTGCAACAGGGTAAAAAATATACGATAATTTTTTCAGATACCGCGGAAGGCATTTATAATTTTACATTCGGGAAAAAGGTAAAAGATGTTGTTTCTTTCGGAAAACAAAATATTAGTCAATTTTCAAAAGGCGGAAGTTTATGGTATAAATACACTTCGTCGGAAAACGCATATGTTGCTGTAGATGTAGATACGGGAAAATATGGGGTTTTTGTTTTTGATGAAAGAATGGATAATCCTGTGGAGCTTAACAGCGTTACAAATCATACAGAATTCCAAACTTTTTCAGGGCATACCTATTATATCAAAGTATCAAACGATACCTTGTCGGATATCGAATCAGATAGTTTCTATATTGGAGATGTTAAAAATCTTGAATTTGATCAAACTGTAGAAATTACGGTAGATGAAAAACGTGCGTATTTATTTAATGCGCCTGTTTCTGGAATATATAAAATTATAGATCTTCCATATGGTATAACTGCAGAATTTGACGCACCTAAAGATGGTAATGGGTATTTATTATCGCAAGGACGGAACTATATTATTTTCTCAGGTCGTATTTCAGGCGGTACTTGCAAAATAGTTTTCGATTCGACAGAAATTTATGTCCACGGCGGAGAGTCTTTATCTGTATCGGGAGGTACTGTATACAAAATATTAAGATTTAAAGCACCACAGACTTTAGATTATGCAATATCCCTGCCTGCTACGGCTTCTTTAAATGAGATAGTTTGTGACGGCAATGTTATAAATGTTGGTGATGCAACTAATTTAAGACTTGAAAAGGGAAAGATTTATTATTTTCTGCTTAAAGGAAATAGTATTCTGCCGGCTAAAATGAATATCGCAATAGCTCCTGTGCTGGCTGATACAATTACGGCAAATCCTGATGGAAAAGTTGAAAAAACTGTAACTGGAACAGGCATTTCAGTAGTAGAAATTAAAATTACTGAGAACAATTATTATTCTTTTGAGGGGTTGGACGATTATTCTCTTTATGATTCTTCTTTGGATAAAGTCGGACCGGATTCTTTATTGACGGAAGGAACGTATTATTTGCAAACAGTTTTGGAAGGAAGTTCACTTTTAACTGTTTCAAGAAGTGGAATGCAAATGAGCGTGGGTGATACTATCGTTGTTAATCATTCAGGTGTATTTAAATACGATTTAACAGTAGGAGAAGAATACGAAGTCCGTATAGGAAAAAGCAGTAACAATACGTTTGTTACCAATGTTACGGTTTTTGATTCAGACGGAAGAATATGTGATGTATCAAAAACAAATGAAGTATACTCGTTTACGGCAAAAACGGCTGTTGTTTATGTGAAATTAACAATGAGTAACGTTGGCGGACAAGCAGGTGTATTTTTCTTAACAAAAGCGGATTTAAGAGAGGAATCGACTGTTCAAAGTATAAAACCGGAACAGATCTATTCTTGGACTGTCGCCAATAAACATTTTATGAAAATCCCCGCTGGGGAGTATTCATTATTTGTTACAAAGGCAATTCGAGAATCGGTTCATTTATATGAAATTAAAGATGCCAGCACATTAGAACTTGTTAATGAAATAGTCACAATCAACCAGGATTCGGCATTAAAATATAATTTATCGCTGCCCGAAGAAAAATTATATTTAATCATATCGGAAAGACCGACTATAGATTTTATGCTTTTTTATTCTCAAGATGGTGTATATAAGGTATTGATTGAAGGGTATTCTCAGGACAATCAACATATATATACTAATTTAGATTATCGATTTGCATTATATCGTTGTATAGGTAATAAAAAAACAATTGTTAATAATATCTCAGATTCAGACATCGAAGTACGTAACAAATCTCAGAAAAAAGTTTATCCTGTGAATGGGACGTATAGATTTACGGAAGCTGATACAATAACCGTTTCAATTCATTATTGGGGGATAACGGCACAAGTGTCGTATATAGTAGAGACTCCGGAAATTAATATTGCGGTAACCGATGCAACCGGCGATTTATATTTTAAGTCATCAGGTATTGTTGATATAGGGGCAGAATACCAATTAAGTAAAGTAACAGTTACTGTGATGGGCGGTGGAACGAAAGTATATCAGTCAACGTATTATTCGTCTTCAACAATAAACTTTAATGCAAATAGTTATATATGGTATAAAAACTTGAAAGTAACATTTATCTACACATATGAGTATGAAGGCAACGAGTTTAATGTTGAAAATGAAGCATTTTACAATGTCGCTAATTGCACAATTGCTACGGTAAATATTCCTTATGGCAATAATACTATATATTTAATAGATGCAAGTTCGTTAAATAGTAAAATATCAAAAAAAATAGAAGTTCCGGCAAGTATAAAAAATATTTATTTTTTAGGAAAAGCAGGGAAAACGATTGAATTACTGGATATAACGGTTCCGAATCGTAGTTCGTCACTGAAAATGAACTTTAAGGATTTTAATTATTATTTTAAAGATAATGGGATCTATACCGATTTTAGAAGTACATTTAATTTGGATATAACCGGAGAGTGTTCAATTAAGCCACAAACTTCGCAAACTCTTGGAAGATATGGAATTTATGCTCAGAATCTTGTTATTAACGGAAGTGGAAAGTTGAGTGTTGCCGCTGGGAAACATGAGTCTGCAAATGTATATATTAGTACGACCGGATATTCGGGAATATGCGCGAATAATTTAACTGTTTATGTTAAAGAATTATACGTAAAAGGCGGGACCGGAGGAGATTCTCCGAATGCTACGGGGACACAGTCTTCGGGAGAGCTTCGTGGTTGTGCTGCTAATCCTGGAGGTTGTGGCGGTGATGCTATTTGGCTCTCAAATAACTTTAAAGTTATGAGTTCATGTAAAACTATTACCATGGAAGGCGGAGATGGCGGAAATGGTGGAAGAGGTGCCGATGGGCTTGATGCGACAGCTAATTTCGCCACCGGTGGTCGTGGTGGTAATGGCGGTGATGGCGGAAGTTCCGGATATGCATATCACCAAAATGTTGCACAAAGTGAATTGTATTTTTCGGATTCGACTCAACGGGTGATTTTGTACGGGAAAACTGGTAACGGTGGTGCCGGTGGTTGCGGAGGAAACGGAGGTCCTGGCGGTAAAGGCGGCAACGGCGGAATGGGCGGTGACGGTTATACCGGTGGTCGTGGTGGAAACGGCGGCAATGGAGGAAACGGGTTAGATGATGTTAGTTCATCGGCAAAGCCAAGCAGTGGTGGCGACGGAGGCAACGGCGGTCGTGGCGGATATAGCGAGTCAACAGGAAAATATGTTCGCCCTGGAGACGGCGGTGATGGCGGAAACGGCGGAGATCCAGGTGCAATTGGTGGCGGATTAAGCGGTGGCAATGGTGGATATGGTTACAATGGCGGTAAAGGCGGCGATGGAAGCAGTAGCCATGTTATTTTTGCGACAGGTGGTAATGGTGGAAATGGTGGGGATGCGTATGACGGAACAGTAGGGGCTGCCGGATCCGGAGGAAAAGGAACTTGGGCATCGAATGGGAGTTCTGGTTCCAAGGGGCAGTCATATACAAGTTATCAAAATTATCCAGCCGATTATAATTAAAAAATGATTGTATACAATCAATAATTAAATGAAAAACCGTCACTGAGTAATCGAGTTGATATGAAAATTTGCAACTGATTACTTCAACAGTGACGGCTTTTTATGCACTGAAATATTTTGAGTAAAATTGGGAGGAACTTCGGTCAATATGCTTGCAAAAAATATGAAAACTATTATAATTAAAGCATGAATCGTTATAGAATTATTTCAATCGAAGCGGCGGATATATATAGGCAAGAACAGGAAAACGGCGTGGCTGTCGGGATAAAAATGCCCGGGAAGAACAGCGACGCTTGTTTTCGTATGTTCAGAAATTTTTTGGATAATTCGTTGGATCTTATCGAACTGGAAAAAGCATATAAGCGCATTTGTCGCAAAAAGTTTTCGTTTCGGGATAAATTCGGCAACGATTATACCCTTGCCGTCGTCAATGTAAAATTCAATTTTATTCATAGATCCGAAAACGGTAAAACCGTAAAAATCAGACAATTGCGCGAATATTTCTATGAAAACGGCTTTTATATAGACGGTATTCATTATGTCCGATATAAGCGCAGTGCGGGAAGTTCGCGCGAGGGGAAATGCTTGTTTATAGACGAAAGGCTATATAAAGCAATGGCAAAATGGAGCGAATGCGGCTTGAAACCGAAAACGGATCTTGCCTCGTGGGAATCATATAAAGCGCTGTCGCTTAGCAGCCTCAAAGGTATGGTAAATATTCCTTTGGAATGTATTTTGTTTGTTCCGGATTATAAAAGTACGTTTACGGACGAGGTTGTTTCCGTTGAAATACAGGACGGAGCGCTGACCGCCGCGCATAAACAAACGGAAATAAGCAATGACATCTGGGACGGAGAAAGCCTTTTGGACGAAAGCGTGTTTCGGGGAAATTATGCGGATAAGCATATGCTTTTACTGCGTAATAAATTTTTCAAATCGTGTGCTTTCCGTACGAAATTGCAAAAGTGGTTTCAGGATAAAAATATTACAATGGAAGAATTGAAATCGCGCGGATTCGTAACGGGAACGGTGATTCCGGTAGACGGCGGATTTTCGGCGTACAGCGGAGTATAAAAATGAAAGCGTATTACGGCGAAGAATTGTTGCTTGAAAGTGAAGCTGCGAAGAAAATTTACGAAGAAATCAAAGACTTGCCGATTATCGATTATCATTGTCATTTAGATGAAAAGGCGATAAAAGCGGACAAGAAATTCGAGGATATCGGCGAGCTGTGGCTTTCGGGCGACCATTATAAATGGCGCGCGATGCGGCTTTGCGGCGTGGAGGAAAAGTATATCACGGGCGAAACGGACTATAAAGAAAAATTTTTAAAATTTGCCGAAATATTGCCGTTGTTGTGCGGCAATCCCGTGTATATGTGGAGTCAGATGGAATTGAGCCGCATATTCGGGATCAACAAGCCGCTGAATAAAGACACGGCGGAAGAGATATGGGAAGAAGCGAACGAAACCTTAAAAACGCTTTCGGTGCAAGGACTTTTGAAGAAGTTTAAGGTAGAATATATCGCCACCACGGACGATCCGTATTCGCCGCTGGAAAATCACGGGGATATCGGCGGGGTAAAAGTGCGCCCCACGTTCCGCGCGGATCAGCGGTTTAAAGAGAACGCGGCGAAAAGCGAGCTTGAAAAACGGCTGGATTATTTTGTGGAAAAGGGTTGTAAAATCGCGGACTACGGCTTCGATTTTATCGACGAAGCGGATGAAAATCTTGCGTGGCTGATAGAAAACTGTTATAAGCGAAAAATGCTTTTGCAACTGCATTTCGGCACGTTCCGCAACGTAAATTCGGCGGCATACGGGCAATGCGGAAAAGACAGCGGTTTCGATATTATGCGCGGGGCAATCGATACGGACGCGCTTGTAAAAATTTTCGATAGAGAAAATATGCGCCTCGGCGGCTTGCCGAAGATAGTGGTATACCCGTTGAACGATTACGATTTGCGCGCTTTGGGTGCGCTTACGGGCGCGTTTCCGCAAGTGAAGCTCGGCGCGGCGTGGTGGTTCAACGATACGGTAAGCGGAATTAAGCGGCAGATGGAAACGGCGGCGGAATATTCGGCGCTCGGCACGCAGTACGGCATGCTTACGGACAGCAGATCGTTTTCTTCGTACGTGCGGTTTGATTTTTACAGAAGAATCCTTTCTTCGTTTATCGGCGAGCGGGTAAAAAACGGCGAATACGACGAAAATGCGGCAATCGCGCTCGCGCGAAAAATCGCCTATGAGAATATCAAAGCGGCTTTGTTGTAGTAAATATTAAAAAAAGCCGTAATCGGTTTTATAAATATAAAAAATGAACAGGGAGAACGAATCAATAAAAAAATAGGATTGTTTTTTTGCAGTATATTGGTTGCTTTAATGTGGAAGGAAATGTGCGCAATACGATTGATATCAAGGGCTATCTTTGCGATTCGGAAATTTCGGAAATACGCAGTGCGGAAAACGGTTCGCCCGTACTCACGCATTTTGAAGGTCAGCTTGAAAACGAGAGTAATCATTAACTTACGCAAATCAGAAAAATCTTTTATTAAATTGTGGTATGAAAAAGTCTCGTTTTCAAAAAACGGGGCTTTTTTATTTTTGATTTTTTTTGGCGTCGTAAACGGAACTGCCCCTCACCACCGCCCTGTCGGGCAGAGCCTCCCCCCGAGGTGAAGCCTTGGGACAAGGCAGACAATTTTTGCCTCATTGTGCGCGAGAACGATAAGGCAAGGGGAAGCCTTGGGACAAGGCATTAAAAAAAATAAATCGTCCTGCGGAAAAATGCCGCAGGACGATTTTGCTGTGCTTTTGTATGCGGTTTGATGTTTTTTACAACGCCCGGATGGCTTCCACGGGCTTCTTTTTTGCCGCGGTGAATACGGGCAGGAACGTTGCGATTGCCGAAGTAACCGCCGCGATGGCAAGCAGTATCAATGCGGACGTGCCGCCGAATACGAAGATCGAGGCGTTGAGAGTTTCGCTGATTTCGCTATTGATCAAATTGCATCCCGCGACGCTGCCCGCGATGCCGAGAACAAGGCAGATTAGCGCGATGACGAACGATTCGGAATAGAAAATTTTGAATACGTCGGCGCCGCGCGCGCCCACCGCGCGAAGAATACCGATTTCTTTCTTCTTGTAGGAAATGGACGTGGCAATGAAATTGGAAAGCAGCAGCATCGAGAACGCCGCAAGCACGATGCCTGCCCACATAAAGACTTTGGACATATCTTCAACGATGATGTTTACCATTTCGAGCGATTGTCCTTCGGCGTTGCCGATAGAAAATCTGGAATCGTCGTTGCCGTATTCGTAAGAAAACATGGATAAGTCGTTTCGGTGCGTCGAAGAGTAGTGCAGGAAAACGACGTCGTATTTCGCGTCTGTCGGTTCGGTGTATTTTGTTTCTTCCGTGCGCTTGGACTGCGTGTTTCCGTAAGGATTGTTTTCGTCGGAAATTGTTTTAAACGTCGTATAATCGTTGTCGGAAAGAAGCATGAATCCGTAAGAATCGTAATCGTAGCAAATGCCGACGACGCGAAGTTGTTTTGCGGAGCTTTCCACAACGGAAGAATTGTAATTCATCACTACTTTCGAAGAGAGAAAAATGTTTTCGCCGTCAAAAGCGGTTAATAAAGCGGAGTAAACGCTGCGAATCTGATCGGCGTCTAAATATTTCGTTTCGGAAGAACCGTCGGGGAGGAATACGTCGTAGGATTGTTGCGATGCGGAGTTGAACCATTGTTCTGCCGTTTGTTCGTCGCCGAATAACGTTAATTTTTTATTGAAAAATTTTACGTATTTCAAATTTTCGGCATATTCGGGCGCGGAAGCGAAAGAGACGAGCGCGTCGTAGGCGGCTTGTTCTTCGGCCGATGGAGTATCCGTGCCGGAAAGCCATGCGGAAATGCGGTTGCCGTACTGCGCATAGCCGTTCTCGGACAAATAGCTATAGGCGTCTGACAAAAGAGCGTCTTTATTGTTTCTTACCGAAGACATGAAATTTGAAAACGCCGCTTTCGATAATACCGCTTCGTTATCGGATACGGACGATTTGCCGTGCGACCAGACGACGTCGGGCGCGTTGAGAACGGAAAGGGCTTGAAAGTTTACGTAAGAGTACAAGTCGTTCGTAGTGGTTGCCGAGTACGACGAGCTAAATTTATCGTAGTAATTTTTCTTGCCGTTGTTATCCGAGTTGGATTGACGTAAATTTTCTGCGGTTTTTTCGTTGAAAAACGCAATCTGGTGATAGCCGTCCTGAATCTGCGTGGCCATCGCCTGCACGTTTTTGAGTTCTTCTTTCAAAGAAGAATTTTTTACCGCTTTGGTTTTGTCGCATAGCGCGCTTCGAGAAGGCTGTCGCCGCTATCGAAAATGCCTGTGATTTTATATTTTTTCGACGTATCTCCGTCGAAAGATATTTCTTTGCCGAGTAACGCGTTCCGATCGGCGACGGTTTCGAATTTCTTTGCCGCGATCATTGCCGACGCGGTATACGTGGATATACAGATTTCGTCGTCGTTTACGGGGTAAGCGCCGCATACGATCCGCGAGCGCAACGCAGACGTTTCGGGCAGGTACGATACGTAAGAAATTTTGCTTGCGTTTAAAGAGGGATAGCCCAGCACAAAGTAATAGTAGTTGCCGAGTTCGGTGGTTTTCATATCGGAAATAGAACCGTCGAACCGATATACGCCGAACGCTTCGCCGAATGTTCCGGCGATGGTTTGCACTTCCCGCTCCGTAATGCGCGTGGGCCTTTCTTCGGTGCCGCTGTAAGAATCTCCGTCGCCGTAAGAGTAAGTGTAGCGGACCTGATACACTTTGTTTACGTGCAGCACGCTTACGCCCGCGTCGTTTAAAGTCTGGTACAGCGTTTCGTTTTTATCGTACAGCATCAATGTTGAGAAAAGCCCGAACATGATGAACGCTACCGAACAGAGCAGAATAGTGAAAATCAGACGGAACGGCTTGGATTTCAAGCCCGAAACGCCGATTCTGAACGCGTGCCGCATGGGCAGCTTCGAACGAATGAATTTCGTCTTTTTTCCGTCGTATTGCTTTTTCGGAATTTGTTTTTCGTCCGTTTCGGCAAAGTATTCTTTCCCTCCGTTTTCGGTGATGTGGCTTACTTTTTTGAAATCGGATATTTCTTTCTCGCCGCTTGAAATAATCGCGTTTTTATTGCGCGATAAAAAAGAGTAAATGTACTGATAATCCTGCTGCGTGAGCGCCGCGCCGTCCTTTACCGAAAGGGTGTTTTCGCCGATCACTTCGATGTTTGCGCCCACCGCCTGCGCTTGGGCTTCCGCTTTCGTTACGTCCGATAAAATCTTGCCGTCTTTCAGTTCGATGATTCTGTCGCCGTACTCTTCCGCAAAATCGCGGTCGTGCGATACCACGATAACCAACTTGGTTTTCGAAAGCTTTTTCAGCGTGTCGAATACCTGTTTTCCGGTGGCGGAATCCAGCGCGCCCGTCGGTTCGTCCGCCATGATGATTTCGGGGTGTTTGATCAGCGCGCGGGCGATGGCGATACGCTGCTTCTGCCCGCCCGAAAGCGTGTTGGGTTTGCGCTTTGCGAACGAGCTTAAATCCACGTCGTCAAGAAGCTGTCTGATGGCTTTTTTATCTTTCGGCTTGCCCTGCAGTTCGAGGGCGAGCGCGATATTATCTTCTACCGTGAATTCGTTGAGAATGTTGTATTCCTGAAACACAAACCCGATAAAAGTATTGCGGTAAGAATCGAAATCGCTCTGCGAAAAGTTTTTGCTGGAACGACCTTTTACGATGATTTCGCCCGACGTGGGGGAATCGAGTCCGCCGCATACGTTTAAAAGCGTGGATTTGCCGCTGCCGCTTTTGCCCAGCAGAAATACCATGCCTTTTTCGGGAAAGCGTACGGAAACGTCGTTCAGCGCCTTGGTTTCCACGCCGCCTTTGGCTTTGTAAATTTTTGTTAAATGTACTACTTCTAACATCAGGTTTCTCCTTTTATGGTTTTGCCTCGGTGTGCTAAACCGATTATAACATAAAATGCCGCAAAAATCAAGAGAATCAACAAATAATTCTTCTTTGCGGTCGGTTTTTCGCCGCGGCGTGCGCCGCAATGCTTGACAGCGCCTGCAAAAACTGCTATAATATTCACAGAACGGAAACGTTGCCTTAGGTAAGGCGGCGCAACCGAAAAACAGTAAGGAAGGCTTTTTTAATATGAAGTATGCTTTAAGAGGGATTACCGCAGAGGAACTCAACTACACCGTGAACCGCATTAAAATGGACAGGAACACGAAATTCGAAATCAAACCGCAGTTTTCGCGCACGATCAGAAAGGTGCAGGAAAACGATAAACTGTACTTCGTTGCGCTGGAAGTAAAGGTGGAATCTACCGAAGCGGAACCCAAGCCGTTTAATCTGAAAGCGCGTCTTGTGGGGATTTTCGAAGCGGAGGACGTGAATACCGACGAAGATCGTCAGGTGCTGGCGATTTCCACTACGGAAATCGTGTACCCGTATCTTCGCGCCGTGGTTTCTTCGCTTACGGCAAACGCGTTTATCAATCCGTTGATTCTGCCCGTGATTCCCGCCGGAACGATGTTCCCCGAGGACAGAGGCGAGCAGCCGTCGAAATCGTTTGAATCGCCCGACGTGCTGAACTGAAAGCGATAAAAAACAAAAAGCAACAGCCCCCGCGGCGGAAAGTTCCGTGCGACGAGGGCTGTTTTTTTGTGCTGTTCTATTGCTGTTCTATTCTTCGGCGGTATCTACGGCTTCCCAAACGAAATAGAACACGGTGCCGTTCTTATAATTTTTTAATTGTTGAAAATCGAAAGCTTCCAAGAATTTTTCTAAAAACATTGTGGGCACAATATCGGGAACGCTGCTGCCTTCCGTTGCGGAAATGCCGAGAAATCTGTAACCTTTGCGGAAAGGTATGCCTATTGCGCCGCCTGAAAAATAGAAAATTTCGCCTGTTTCTTCATCGGTTTCGTAGGTGTACTTCCAGGAATATAAATATTTTCCGTTTTCGTCGTCGGCGAAGGTGCACTCATAAACGACGTTGCTGTTGTGCCAGGGAGCTCCTGTCCCCATAATTGTATATTTAGCCCAGCCGCTTTTTGTGTCGCATTCCCGCTCTGTTGCGTTTACGAAAGTGATTGCGTTAATAAAGGCTGCGTTTCCGATTTTTTCAACGCAGGAAGGCAGTATTACGGTAAGAAAACTGTGCGAAGCGAAGGCGTTTGTTCCGATTTCTTTCACCGTTTCCGGGATATCCGCGTATTGCAGGTTGGTTTTGTAAAAAGCCTCGGTGCCGATTTTTGTTAACCCGTAAGGTAGGGCTGCTTCTGCCAGAGAATGGCATCCTTTAAAAGCTCTGTCGCGGATTTCTTTGAGCGTATCAGGTAAATCGATGCTCGTGATGCCTGCACCTGCAAACGCTCTATACCCGATAATTTCCAGATTGCGGGACAGCCGGATATTTTCCGCGGTGCACGGATAAAAAGCTTCCGAGCCGATTTCCGTAACCGAATCGGGAAGATTGATTTCTTTTTGCGGTATGTTGTAAAACGCCCTTTCACCGATGGCTTTAACGCCTTGCGGAATTACGCTTGTGTTGCAGCCTTTTACCACCGTGCCGGTGGATTTTTCAATAATGCAGTTTCCTTCGCTTCTGTAAACGGGGTTGTTTTCGGCTACCGTAATCTGCGTAAGATTCGGATAATAGTCGATAAAATCATAATGTAAATAGGTAACGCTTTCCGGAATTACCAAAGTTTTTCCGGGATACGTAGATAAAGCGCATAGTTCTAATCTTTCTATATTGGAGGGAATTACGAAAGGCTCCGGCATAGACCCGCAAAACGCTAACGAACCTATTGTTTTTGCGCTTTGCGGGATAACGCTGGCGATGCAGCCCGCGATTATCGTGTGCGTTGATTTTTTAATTATACAATTTCCTTTGCTTTCGTAAATCAGATTGTTTTCTTCAACGGTAAGGGAAGTAAGATTTTTGCAGTAAGCCGTAATGCAGTTTCCGATTTCGCGAACGCTTTGCGGAATATGTAACGACGTTAATGACGAGCATTTATAAAAAGCGGAAGTCGATATTTTTGTAACTCCGGGAAGATTGATTTCGGTTAAAGCGGCGCAATTATAAAAAGCTTCAAGTGGAATTTCTTTGAGCCCGGCAGGCAATTCTATGCGTTGTAAACCGGTGCAATTATAAAAAGCGGAGTTGCCTATTTCCGCTAAGGTGTACGGAAGCTTGACGGCGGTAACGTTAACGGCGTTTTTAAATGCGCAGGGCATAATTTTTGTGATAGGTTTATTGTTAATGTATGCCGGAAGAATTACTGACCCGCTTAAACTTTCCGGATCAACCGCTTTGATTTGATATTCCGTATTGTTATTGATAGACTGAAACAGAAAAGGTTGCTTTTCTCTTTGATAATCGCAGAGTGCCGACCATTCTGATTTTTCATAATTGACGGTTTCGTCTCCGCAACTTTTAATTCTTATCTGATAGGACGATTTCGGCTCTGTGGTAATTTCAAAGAGATTCAGGCTGTTTGTGTCGGCTTCGTATTCGGTGCCGTCGATATCCACAAGATACCATTCGGCGTGAAGGGCTTCGTCCCAGAAGAGATAATCGTTTTCCACGCGGATATTTTCGGGCGGAAGAATAAGAATGTCTTCCGCTTTTTTGCAGGAAACAAAAGCCGCAACAGTAAGCATGAAAAAAATAGGGATAAGAACTGTTTTTATAAGTTTTTGCATAAAAAAATACCCTCCGGAAAAACGATAAAGAATATACAGAAAGCGTGCGGATTTTTTTGAAAAATGTTCCGCACGCTTTCGTCAATGTATATTTTAACTATGTGCGTTAAATATCGAATATGAAATTAAGCGGTATTTCGTCTGTCTGCTTAATAACTTGTATTCTTTCAATGAAAAAATTCCATTCGTAATCTAATATATCAATCAACCAGCCTTCCTCACTTGCTTGCGAGGGGGAGTGCGTTAAGCAAAAAAATGATAATTCTGTCTTTCGTAACGCCGTCGGCTTTTTGCGGGGGCGGCGTATCGCTTTTGTTTTGTTTTATTTATTATATAATTTTTCAATCAAGAACGCAAGCGTTTTTCGCTATTTTGTTTATCGATTTTTCAATGCGAAACAATCGATTTTTTATATTATATGCAAAGCGTATATTTTTTGAGAATCGGGATATAATCTTTTCCGACGTTTGGTTGCCGCAAAAAAACGGCGCCGCGGCGTAAACTTTCGCGGAAAGGAGAAAGGAAAAATATGGCGGAATTTATTCGTTCGGCAATCGTATATCTGCGCGCGTTGTTCGCGGCGCTGCTTTCGGCGGCGCTGGTCGGTATTTTCGCGCTGCCGTTTGCGTTTCCGCTCGGCGGGGTTTTTCGCGGCGGCGAGGGCGTTTCGAAAAAGCGCGGAGTGTATACGCTTTATTCCGCTTCATCGAGCGGCTGTTTTACGGATAACCCCGATTTTCTGCAGCTTTTTTCCGTGCGCGGCGAGGCTGCCGTATACGAATTTTCTGCGGAGAATTCGGCTTCGCGCGAAGAAATTTTAAACGCGGTTTCAAAGAAGCTGAACGCGGAAGTGCGTTTTACGGAAGAGGCGGGCGGCGCGGTTTCGTATTATTGTTATTCCGATAAAATCGGCGCGGCGCGCGCGAAAAAAATAGGCGATTATTTCGTCAATCTGCAGGTGGCGTTCCGCGGCGGAGAAACGATACTCGGCGTGCCGCTTATTTTCGGCGGGTATTAAGCGTTGCAGCGGAATAAATGAAAAATTTTTAGAAATCGGCTGTATAAAACGGGTAAAAACGGGCAATAACCGTACTACCGAAACCAAAAAGGAGATAAAAACATAATGAAAGAACAAAGCGAAAAAGCAGTGAAGAAAGGTTCGAGATCGTATTTTTATGCGGTGCTCGGCTGTATCGCCGTGCTGCTGGCGGCGGCAATCGTAATTACGGCGGTGGCGCTTTCCGGCAGAGAAGACGATATTGCCGGCATACCCGATCCCGGCGAAATCGTAACGCCCGGCGGCGACGAGCCCGCGGCGCCTACCGAACCGGACAAGCCCGACGAACCCGCGCCCGTTGTAAAACCGGACGGATTCTACGCGCCCGTGGCGGATATGAATTCGTTGAACCTGTACGGATTTTACTACAATAAAACGCTGAATTGCTATCACCTGCACGACGGAATCGATTTTGCCGCAACGGCGGGAGATAAGGTGTTTGCCGCCGACGACGGCGTTATCGAAGAAGTGTATACTTCCGATTTGCTCTGCGGCGGGAAAATCGTTATCAGACACGCGAACGACGTGCGTACCGTATACGAATACGTGGACGTTGCCGCGGGACTGAACGTGGGCGACAGCGTAACGCGCGGGCAGGAAATCGCCGTTGTGGCTGCGGCTACCGGCGCGGAATACAAAGAGGGCGCGCACCTGCATTTCGAAACGATTGAGGACGGCGATTCCGTAGACCCTTCGAAGTATCTCACGATGGAAGAAAAGTAAATGCGCCCGACGGCATACTTTTCGGAACTCCGTTAAAACGGAAAAGAAGCCGCGCGGCATAACCGCCGCGCGCGCGGCATACAATAACCTGCCGAAGAAGTTTTTCGGGAGGTTATTTTTTATGAAAAAACTGCGCGTTTTGCTGTGTCTGATTTTTGCCGCCGTATTTGTGCCGTGGGGCGCGGCGTGCAAAAGAACGGAGGAATCCGCGCCGGCTTTTTACGAATTACGGTTGATTTACAACCCGGAAACGCGCACGTTGACGGGCGAAGAAACGTTTGCGTACGAAAACCGTCGGGACAGCGCGCCCGCGGAGCTTAAATTCAATCTGTACCCGAACGCGTATCGCGAGGACGCCGTATATAAGCCTGTTTCCGAAAGCATGGAAACATCGGCGTACTATGCGGGGAAATCGTACGGAAAGATTGAAATTCTTGGCGTAGAGGGCGGCGGAGAATGGGCGATCGAGGGCGAAGATTGTAATCTGCTTTGCGTTTCGTTGTTGTCGCCGCTGCAAACGGGCGAAAAAGTTACGCTGAAAATCTCGTTCGTCGCCACCCTGCCTGCGGCGAATCATCGTTTCGGCGTATCGGAACACGCGGTGAATCTCGGTAATTTTTATCCGATTCTCTGCGGGGTATACGGCAACGGGTTTTACGAAAACGTGTACGCATCCGAGGGAGATCCGTTTGTATCGGACTGCGCGGATTACGACGTTTCGCTGACGTTGCCCGAAAATTACGCGGTGGCGGCTTCCGGACGGGAAATTTCGGCGGCAACGGGGGAAAACGGGCTGAAAACCTGCCGTTACGAAGGGAAAAACATGCGCGATTTCGCGTTTGTGTGTTCCGAAAAATTCAAAGTGGCGGAATGTAAAGCGAAAACTTCGAAAAATGCCACCGCTGCGGTGAAATATTATTATATCGACGACGCCGAACCGCAGAAAACGTTGGGCGCGGCGCGCGAGGCGCTGGAATATTATTCCGAAAGCTACGGGGCATACCCTTACGGAACGTATTCCGTGGCGCAGACGGGCTTCTGCTACGGCGGGATGGAATACCCGGCGCTGTCTTTTCTTGCCGCAGGACTTGCGGAAGAAGAGAAAATATACGCGACGGCGCATGAAACGGCGCATCAGTGGTGGTACGCGCTGGTGGGCAGTAACGCCGTTGAAGAGGCGTGGCAGGACGAGGGCGCGGCGGAGTATTCGGCGGCGTGCTTTTTCGGCGAATACAAGCAGTACGGCATCGATAAAGAAACGTTGATCCGTTCGGCGGAACGGGAATATCACGCGTATTACAGCGTGTATTCGCGGGTGTTTCACGGCACGGATACGCGGATGAGCCGACCGCTCGGCGATTACGCGGGCGACTACGAATATCGCGCGATTGCGTACGATAAAGGGCTGATGCTGTTTTCGGCGCTGGAAAAATCGGTGGGGAAAAAGACGGTAGAAAAAGCGTTGAGGGCGTATGTAAAGGCATGCGCGTACAAAATTGCGACACCTGCGGATCCGGTGGCGGCGTTCGAACGTTCCGGCGTGGACGTATCGGGGTTGTTTGCCTCGTTTTTAAACGGCGAAGCGATTGTATAAAAAGCGAAAAATAGGCCGGGCAGAGGCGGGCGCCGAACGCTTGCGTTTTTCGAAAAAAAGGAGTATAATATGCGTATTATCGCGGTACGGTGCGCGCGGAAGCGGCGCTCGAAAGAAGAAAAAGAGGTGGTAAAAATGCCGATTTTACAATACAAATGCAAAAAATGCGGAAAGCGTTTCGAAGAGTTGGTGAAATCGCACACGGATACGGTGGTGTGCCCCGATTGCGGCGGAGAAACGCAGCGAGATTATTCGGGAGAAATGTATTCCGCTACGGGGAAACAGACAAAAAAATGCACGGGGCATTGCGCCACGTGCGGGGGATGTCATTAAATTCGGTTCGTACCGGGTATAGGCGCGTCGAACACGTGTTTCGCCGATTTTTTTGGCGGCGGGAAATTGCGGAAAGAGCATTGTTTAATCGGGATATTCCGCGCTGTCGATGGTGCCGCCGCCAAGGCAATTTTCGCCGTCGTATAATACGGCGAATTGTCCTTCGGTTACGGCGCGCTGTTTTTCTTTAAAATCGATATGCAGTCCGCCGTCGTCTTTTACGGTAACGCGCACCGCCTGATCGGGCTGGCGATAGCGGAATTTCGCATAGCAATCGAACGTCCTGCCGCGCTCGGCTACGGGCGAAGAGGGAATCCAGTTCATGCCGCTCACCTCGCAGGAATCGGAATACAGGGGCGATTCGTCGCCGTGGGAAACGTAAAGGATATTGTTTGGCAGATCTTTTTTCACCACAAACCATCTGCCCTCTTCTTTCTCGCCTTTCATGCCGCCGAGGTACAGCCCCTTGCGCTGCCCCAGAGTGTAGTACATCAGCCCCTCGTGTTCGCCTACTTCTTTCCCGGAAAGGTCGAGAATTTTACCGGGCTTGGCGGGAAGATAGCCGCTTAAAAATTTGCGGAAATTGCGCTCGCCGATGAAGCATATGCCCGTGGAATCTTTCTTTTTTGCCGTGGCAAGCCCGTATTTTTCGGCAATCGCGCGGATTTCCGGCTTTTGCATATCCTGCAGCGGGAAAAGCACGTCTTTCAGCTGTTCCTGCGAAAGTTGATTCAAAAAGTACGTCTGGTCTTTGTTCCGGTCGGCAGCTTTCTGCAGAAGATGCACGCCGTTTTCGTGGGAAATTTTGCAGTAATGCCCCGTGGCGATATAATCGGCGCCGAGTTTTTTCGCTTCGCGAAGAAACGGCCCGAACTTGATTTCGCGGTTGCAGAGCACGTCCGGGTTCGGCGTTCTTCCCGCGGAGTATTCGGCAAGAAAGTACGAAAAAACGCGGTCGAGGTATTCTTTGGCGAAATTTACGGTGTAATAGGGGATATCGATGACGGCGCACACTTTGCGCACGTCTGCGTAATCGTCGGCGGCGGTACACACGCCGTTTTCGTCGGTTTCTTCCCAGTTGCGCATAAACAGCCCGATGACGTTATAGCCTTGTTGTTTTAAAAGCAGGGCGGCAACGGAACTGTCCACCCCGCCGCTCATGCCTACTACTACTGTTTTTTGCATAAAGATACTCCGAAATTGTATGTTTTGATTGTTTTCAGCTGTTTTTCAGGCGATGAACGCAGGAAAAAATGCGCAATAATCGCGCAGGCGAAAAAATTTTTGAAAAATTTAAGAATATTATAGCATAAACGCTTGCAAAAATAAAGCGAAAAAGAGTAAAATAGATAGAGAAAAAGGAAAAAGGTTTACCGAAAGGCGAAATTGTGCCCGAAGTACCGAAAAATGTGCCCGTGGTGGAATTGGATACCATTAGAGCCTCCGACGTAGAAAGGGAACGGAAAACGGATCCCGCAAAACGCAGGAAAAACAGTGAAAAAGGAGTAAAAAACCGCAATTTCAGAAAATGCATAAAAATTTTACACCCAAAATTACACCCTGAGGGGTGTTATGCAAAAGCCTATGATTGGTGTTGGGGTAAAATCGTCATAAATGTACTCGTGGTGTAATTGGATAACATTACGGCCTCCGACGCCGTCGATTTCTGGGTTCGAGCCCCAGCGGGTACACCAACACTTAGCAAAGTCCTACGCATTATACGCGTAGGACTTTAAACTTTTTATTGATGGTTAAAATTTCAAATTATAAAAAATTATTTCAAATTACGAATTTACGAAATAATGTTTTCCGTTTACGGTAACTTCGTTGCCTGAAACGGCAGGGTTGCCTTTTCCGCAGGCGCGAATTAAAATGTGGTGCGAATCGGCGTTCGCTTTCGGAATATTGCCGAACGATAAATTATCTTCTTTGGCAACGGAAACAATCTCAAAGCCTTTGCATACGAAAAACGATGAAAATTGCCACAGTTTTTCAAATTTACCGTTGCTGTCGGCAATCAGGCAAACGTTCGAGTTTTTGTGATAAGCGGTAATGCGATAGTAGTGATTCATAGTAAAATCTCCTTGAAATTAAAAAATTTATTTGTCGTATTTCATAAAGCGCGGATATTGCAGGAAAAAAGCGGGCGTTTTCCATACCGACCACGTTTCTAAAGTAAGCGAGTTCCGGTGTCGGACAATCGCGGGAACGCCGGCCAAAGCCAACTGCAAGTACGTCATATGCACGCACCGTAAATCGATGTCGGAACAGTCGAGGAAGCAATGCCGGGCGTAATTGATATTGTAAGTATTTTTCAAAACATCAAGAGCGGCAATCGCCATTCCGCCACCGCCGCAACATGGATCGCAAATAGAAATAATGCCGTCGTTTTCGGTTAAAGCAAGCGCGTCTTTTTCGGCGAGCGTTATTTCTGCCATAAACTTTGAAATATGGTACGGTGTGAAGAATTGCCCCTTGTTGTCATTTCCGAAGTCGCACCGCATAAACAGTTCGCCCAGATGATCGCCGAAGCGACCGTTATCGTAAACGCAGGACGAAAGCAGAGCAAATAGTTTAGCGAAAATGCCGGCAAGTGCTTGTCTTGCGGAAAGCGGGTAGGCGGACATAACTTGCTTGTAACGTTCTTCGCGTTTATCTTTTTGCGCTAAATCAACGGTGTTAGAAATCGCGAGTGCGCCGCATTCGAATAAGTCGGAAACGAATTTCGATTTATCCACGTTGCGGCTTTCGTTGTCGATATCCTTGATAATCTCGTCGAGCGAAGGAATCGGATACGGGCAAAGGTTTTGCGGTTGACCGGGGCGTTTAATGTTTTGAAAAGGTTTTGATGCTACGTTTTCGGAATAAGAACAAGTACCGAAATCGAAATCAAAAGTAAAAGGTTTCATAAATAAAAAATCTCCTGTAAAAAGCAAATCACGCGGCGGACCTTTGAATTTTGCGAAGTTTCTTATTCGCATAGGGCAGCCACGTGAGATTGACGAATTGTAAAACGCCGTCGTCGGGCGTAGAATCGTGATAAGCGTAACATTGCAGTATTTTTCTTCGGCTCGGCGAGTATTCAACGGTAACGAACGGCACGTCGGGTTGTTCTTTCGTGCGGATAAAGAAAATCAAAGAGTCTTCCCGCACGAATTTCTGATCGTACCCCATCCGACCAACGCAATGATCGAGCAATTCGCCTTCACGGATAAGCTCGGCAGGACTTTGCGCAATCACGGCGATATAAACGGACTTGTTGTCGTATTCAAGCCCCGAATACTTGTTTGCGACGGCGGAGAAAGTATCGTAAAAGGCTTTCCGTTCTTTTTCGTCCTGAACCGCTTTTGCGGTGGCGTATTCGTCGATGCGGATATCGTGCCAACGCTTGAAATTGTGGGGATAACGGTTTTTATCTTCGACCATATTCAAACCGAGATATTGACAAGCGTGAAGATAATCCCGATACGAATACGGATTTGTTTCCTGTTTGCGAAGATACAACACGAATTTTTCAAGGTCGTTTTTGAAAAACGTGCGTAACTCTTTCAATGCCGTTTCTTTCGACAATTTCATACGGTAGTTGCGGTAGGCTTGTACGTCGGCAAGCGGTTTGCCCGTTTTAAACGCGCGAAGGATCACGTCAACGTAATACTTATTTTCCGTAAGTTCCGCGCGGTTTTTCATAAGCCATTTTGCAAATGATTTGTTTTTGCCGACGTTTTTTAAAATCTGTTTTGAAAAGACGTAATCGTCAAGCCCCGCTTTCATCAGATATTCGATTTGCGGATATGTTTCATAAAAGCGTAAATATTTCAGTACGTTTACGCCGTTGTAAAGATTTACGGCGGAATATTTGTATTCGGGAAATTTGTCTAAGAATTCCCGGTTAACGATAGTGGCTTGCGGATCGAAATATTTGTCGTAACCGATACACCATTCGACGCTTTCGTACCAACGCGGTGCTTTTTGCGCGCCTTGTTCGTACCAGCCCACGAAATAGCCCCAGATATTATAAAAAACCATATCTTTCACGAAGCATAAATCGGAATGAATCCCGTGTACGGCAACTTGCTTATACAGCCACTTCTTATACCGATATTTCACGGCGACGGTAACTTTTACGAGTTCGCCGTCGTTTTTTGTAAGGTAGGCATAAAAACGCGTTTGGTGAGGCAACGTAGCATTGTTTTGCTTGTCGGCTTTTTTGATGCGGGCGAGAATGTATTTTGGAATAGGTTTAATTTTTTCGATTTTCATAAGAAAGGTCCTCGGTTAAACTAAAATAAAGCAATCTCCGAGCAAATCTGCAAGCGCGCAAACGGCTTCGGGATCGAACGCTTCGGCAAACGCCTTTTCTTCTTCGAGCAAGGTATTTTCTACGTCGGTTTCGTTCGGTGCAGGCAAATCTTCTGAAAGATGCGGCGGTTCGATAATATCGCCGTCAAATTCTTTCATTTCTTCGTAGGAAAGAATTTCGCCCGTTTCTTCGTCTACTTCTTGCGGCTTCGGTTCGGGCAAAAGTTTGATTTCGTCAAGCCGTTCGCAAACGGCGATTTTATGCCCGCGTTCGATGATTTTCGATATGTAAATGTCGGCGGCGTGATAGGGGAAGCCTACCGTAGGCACGCGGGTATCGAGTCCGCAATCGCGGCTCGTCAAAGTCAAATCGAGTTCTTTTGCAACCGTAACCGCGTCGCTTCCGAGAATTTCGTAAAAATCACCTAAACGGTAGGCGACGATACAATCGGGGTATTTCTCTTTGATTTTAAGATACTCTGCGTAAACGGGCGATAAGTTGCGCGGTTTTGGCGGCTCGGTAACGGTTTCTTGAACGGGTTCGGTTTCGTTAGCCGTTTCTTCCAGAGCCTCTTGTAATTCTTCGGGCGTAGGCTCGTCAGACGGCGCTATTTCGGGAACGGGTTGCATAGAAGAAAGCATATCGAATAAAGATTCCTGTTTGTTTTGCGGCGTTGAAACGGCAGGGGTAGTAGCGGAAGCAACGCTTGTTTTTGCTGTTTGTTTGGATACGTGTGCGGACTTTTTCTCGGGGATATATTCCGAGCCGTCGAGCGTGTACAACGTGCCTTCGATTGAATCTTCTTCGAAATAGTGAATCGCCCAACCGTACACCACGGAATCTTCTACGCACGCGGCGGTTTCGCCTTTCGCGGCAAGATTTCTCGCTTCGCCGCAGGCGTATTTCATAAATCCCAATAAAGATTTTTTGTTTGTCAGCGGCTTTCCGTCTTTTTCGAACGGCGTGCCGTTGTTTATCTTTTCGGCGAGCGTTTCGCTGGCGTTGTTCTGTAAATATTCTAAAATTCGTTGTTCGGACGGCGTATTTGCCGTTAATTTTAATTGTGCCATAATCGTTATTCCTTTACTACCTCGTAAACGTCGTCGGCGTAATATTCGCAGACAAACCAGTTGAAAATCGCGTGGCATTTAATGCCGTTGTATTCTACGATATAATCGTTATCTCCGACGTTTTCAAGCACCGTGATTTCGGCAAGTTTGCCGTTCAATGAATTGATATGCGCCATTGTTTTAGATTCTTTCATATCGCGCCTCACATAACCCTTTTAATGCCGCCGCCGAAAGAACGGATACCGATTGTTCCGAATTCCGAACACATATCGTCCGATTTGTTCCATACGTATGCCGAAACGTAAAACATCGTTTTTTGCGGCATCAACATATATTTCCAGTCCGATTTGTAATCGGGAATATAAAGGAAATCGTAGCATTCGCCGAAGTTCGTGTATTCGTGCGTAACGGCGTATACAATTACGTTGTATTGTGTTTCAAATTCTTTAATTTTTGCCATCAATTCGGGTTCTTGATAAGCCCAGAAACCGCCGAACGATTCAAAAAAGCATACTTGATTTTCTTCCCGGAATCCGCGGATATACGGTGCGTAAATATCTAATTTTTGCATAATTTGGATTGCTTTGTTTTTCTTTTGTTGCATTGTAATGTTCATAATGTTTTCTCCTGTTAGTTATAAAATTTCTATAAGTCCGTCGCTGTATTCGTGTACGTAACAATCGCCGCAGGCTCTTCCGTATTTATCGAAGTCAATATAATCTTCTAAAAATTCGGGAATTTCATATCCGCAGTCATTGAGTCGCTCTCTGCCGTAATCATCCCAGTCATAGCCCGAATACAAATAAATACCGTCATCCCAGTATTCGCCGCGTTCTTCTACTTTTCTTTCAAAATCGTCAAAATCGCGGATTTCAAGAAAAGCGCAGAATACTTTGTATTTGTAATCGTTATCGAGAACGCCCGATTCTTTTAAAGTTTCAAACAGCGTTTCGGGGTTGGTATAATCCCAGTTGCAGCAACCGGAAGGGATACCTTCTATGTCCTGAATGAATAATTCTTCGTCGATGCCGTCGAGTTCGAAACCTTCTTTTTTCAGTTCGGCAACGATTTCTTCCCAGTCGTAAAACTCGGATAAATCGAGCCATTCCGAGCCTAACGCTCGCTCGTTGCATTCGTTATAACTGCCCCAAGAGCCGATTACGATTTGAATGTTACCGTTCATCTTATTTGCCCTCCGCGAGCTTGTACCAGATTTTATACTCGACTTCGAGATCGAGCATATCGTATGCGCCGTCTTTTTCGCGGTACACGGGAACGTCGGTGAAATACATGGTAACGTAACCCTGAAACTCGTTCGGACGATCTTTCAAAGGCTTACAACGATTGACGACGTCATCGAACACGCGAATGTATGGTTTGTTGTTTTTCGAGATGCAAGGGCAGAGCAGACTGCCTTCGGCAAGATAACCGAAACCGGATAATTTCTTATCCGACTTGCTGCGAACGTTTTGAATTGAGAAAACTACTTTTTTCATTTGGAATATACCTCCGAAAATAATTTTTTTTGCCTTTTCGGCAACAAAAAAACAGCACGGAGAAAACTGAGAATCCGAGATAATACAAATAGGGGAAACGCGAAAGTCAACGAAGAAGCAAGAAATTATTGCATACAAGTTAAGAAAAATTAAAAAAAGGGAAATATAAAAAAAGCCGAAATTGAAGCAAATCAATTTCGACTCTCAAATTATATACAAATTTTCAGCAATAATTTTTGCCGTTGACTTTTGTTTTTCTCTGTGCTACACAAAACCAACCGAAAAGGCAAAAAATTTTTCGGAGGGGGAAAACTCAATCGGAGCTTAAATCGGCGAACACTTGTCGTTCTAATTGATCATAGTTAATAAGCCAACGCCGACCGTGGTTTGTTTTGAAAACTTTATCCGAAAGAATGGCAAATTCTACCATATCTCTTGTAACACGTAACTGAGGGTGCGTTTTTGCAAAATTATCGACGATATAATCGTGGTTTCGGATTCGTGGAAGAGATGAGTGTTTGCAAATATTGCGCGGATTTAATTGTTGTAAAAAGGCGGGGTAATCGATTTGCCATTTTGTATCCGGAGAAATAAAATACGGAAGATTGTTTTTTGAGATAAAATATCGAATATTCAATTTTCGTATAGGCGTGTCAGCGTCTTGAGCGAGAAAAGCACGCCAGATATCCCCGGAAGTAGCGATCCGACTTGTATCGGAAAATATGCTTTGTTGTTGATGCGCGGTAAGGGAAGGCGGGGCGATGCCTTGCAAATAAAAGAATAATTCGTCGAGATTGATCATCCATGAATCTCCGTACATTATGGGATGTAAGACTTTTTTATCGATCAGACATTTAATGAAATAGCGGGAGATAACAGAATCGGGATCGGCGGATTTGATTTGCCGAACGGCGTCGTTTAATTTTCTTAAAATCGGAACATACATAAATTTATTCTCCTTTGTCGGTAGAGTTGAAAATATTATCGAGAGCCTGAACGGCGACGGCATCTTGCGATTTAATAAAGTGGCTGTAAATATCGGTGGTGGTGCTGGTTCTGGAGTGTCCGGCGCGAGCGGCGACGGTAACAAGCGGAACGCCGGCTGCAATTTGCAACGTAATGTTTGTATGCCTGAGACTATGCACCGTAACGTGTGGCAAATCGGTGCCGTTTAAAAGTTTTTTGAACCAAAAATTGATTGTATCAGGGCTCATCGGTTCGCCGTGTTCCCGAACAAAGAGACGGTCAGAATGTACCCACTTGGCACCCCATTTATCTGCGAGATCGTTATAGTACAAATGGTATTCCTTTAAGGTGTCGAGTAATAATTGAGGAACAGAAATCTGTCGGATAGAGCCTTCCGTTTTCGGCTCTTTTGTGAAAATACCTAAAGTTTTGCTGTAATTGCTTGTGCGGCGGATTGAAATAATATGATTTTCAAAATCAATATCTTTCCATTCCAGCCCGGCGGCTTCGCCCCGGCGCATACCTGTAAGCAAGAGAAGCAGGATGCATGTTTTGACGCGTATATCCGGGTAAGCGAGTGTGGCAGAACATAATTCCCTGGCTTGTTTGTCGTCAAGAAAATTGATATTACGTTTTATCTTCTTGGAATAAGTAACGTAATCGGCGGAAGCGAAATTATCGTCGATAAGGCGTTGTCGTTTGGCAAGAGCGAAGATGCAGCGAGTAGCGCGTTTGATTCTCGCGATGGTATTAGAGGAATATAGTCGTTGTTCGCTGCTGACATTGAAAATCGATTCGACTTTAACGTTAAGAATTTTTGCGACGGAAGTCGCGCATTCCATACCGACAGAAGTCCCGCCGAAAAGTTTTGCCAGCGTTGCCGGATTCAAAGTGAATTTATGCCTTAAAATGGAGTAAGAAATATGCTTTTCGTCCATTACTTCGCGTAATGCGTTGAGTTTAGGAGTAATATGAGTAACGGTATAAGTTTCTTCGTCGAGTTTATCGTAAAAAGATTGAATGATATACGGCGTAATTTCTACAAGTTTGAATCCGCCGAGGTAACGATTGATCCACTTGACGGATTCGATGCTCATTTCGTAGTAGTGCACGGAAAAATCTTTTTGAACGCGTTCAAGCCATTTTTGAGCAAAGGCGGCGAATGTAATTTTTCGATCGAGTGTATTTGTGCAAGCGGACGAGTAGAGTTTTTTAATGCTTTGTTCATACAATTCGGCGAATTTTTCGCATTCCGTCTGCGCTTTTTTATGTGTTAACCCATTATCCGGTTTCCATGTTGTGGTTTTTATAACGGTGGCTCCGGTTACGGGATTTTTGACTTTGACCTGAATAGTGTATACGGTGCCTTGTTTAGTTTCTCTTGTTCTGATGGTTGGCATAATTTAATCTCCTGAGGTGTTTTCTATAATCCGAAGCAGATCGTCAAAGTTAAGGATAACTTTTTTCCCGGACATAAAATATCTGATTTTATTTTCGGAGATCAGTTTTCGGATAAAATTGTAAGTGATTGCAGAATCGGGATCTGCTGCTTTGATTAAAGCTACGGATTCATTGATAGTTCTCATTTTTGCTAAATTCATACAAATAATTTTAAGCAGATGATGTTTTTATGGGTTGCGTAAAAATTATATCACGTAAAAATATGAAATAATAGCGTAAAAACGAGCAAGTTTCCCAACGGCGCGGGGAAGTTTCGCAACTTTTCCCAACAAAACGGGACAAAATGAAACAATCGACTCATAGCGGAATCTCCTTTTGAATTTTTTTTGCCTTTCGGCGCCCCCGACCTCATCGGATTTTTTCGCCGCAGTCAAGGGTACCCAAAAATCGATTTTATAGTCGGTATAAAAACAAGAAAAAATTGCATAGAAATAGTTATTTTGAAATCTATAAGCAATATTTTCTTGCCTTGACGGCCAGAAAAAATCCGATACCCATAAAAAAGCCGAAAGGCAAAAAAGGTGGCGATAAAAAATTTTTCCGACACACGAAAAATCGGCGTCGAACGCTTGACAATAAATTTTTAAGGTGGTATAATCGTCTTATAAAAACGAACAAATGTTCGCTTTTTTTGTGGCAAGTGGAAAAAATTTAATAAAAAATGCTGATTTTTTGTTAAAAAAGCAGTAAATTTACAAAGCGGAGGAATAGACTGGTAACAGAAAAATTTTTTTCATACAGCCGAAAAAAAATAAACGGAGGAAAGACAAATGATAATCGAAATGTGTGAAGAATGCGGGAAACAGGTTGTTCCGAGTCGTATCGGGGACGGATTATACAGATACCGATGTCCGTGCTGCGGGACAAAAATGGTGAAACAAATTTTTACCAAGTATCATTATATCAAGGACGTTCGACGTCCCAGATAAAGAAAAGTAACTGAATAAGAATCGTTTGTCGGGATAGAAAGGTCCGGCTGAGACAGAGCCTGAGTAAAACCTTTCAGAATACGGCAAGTAAGATCGTCTGACGCGAACAAACAAATTCTATCTGTAAGGTCATCGATAACCGTAAAAATTCGTAGAGAATTTTTCGGTTGTCGGTGATTTTTTTATTAAAAAAATTTAATCGAAAAAAATTAAAGCCTGATTTGCAATAAGGGCAAAGGATACAAAAGGTCGGCATAAAATTCGACGGAAAGTAGCCATGGTTTCTTATTGCCTTTAAAAGCAAAAACGGCGTTAAAACGAAAAAATGGCTTGACGTCAAAGATTACGAAAAAATAACTCCTTTGCCTGGAAGTAAAAGCGGCGAAGGAGTTAATTTATGGAAGAAGGCAAAAAAAGAAGCCTTACAATCGGCAAAGAAACAATCGAAGTGTCGGAAGAAGTGTATCGTGCGTATATGCGCCCGATAAAAGCGGAGCACCAAAGGAAACGCAGACAATGGAAATGCAGAGTACTCAGCGAAAACGGCGGACATTACTGTCGCTGTACTCAACGCTGTGAATCTTGCGCTTATTATATGGCAGGAAATAATGCGCAGGGAAACAATTTGTCTTTGGATAAAATGGCCGAGGACGGCGTGTTTATTGAAGATAAGTCGTTGGAATTAGAGAATAATTTTATAGAAAAAGAGACGAATAAAGAAGAATATCAAAAATTATACGAAGCAATTAAAAAATTAACAGAAAAAGAAAGAAGTTTATTAAAATTGCTTTTTTACAAACATAAATCAACCGTTGAGATTAGTGCGATATTAGGCGTTTCTCAACAAGCGATCAGTAAAGCGAAAATGAAAATTATAAAAAAATTAAAACTTTTTTTGAAAAAATGGTTGTAGATTGGAATCTCGTGTAGTTGGTTAAGTGAGGGGCTTGAAAATTCTATCGAATATTTTCGGCTTTCAAAGCACTCGGCTGCCCGAAAGCTCTTGTCGACAGCGAGCGTATTGTTAC
>OKSC01000868.1_pt1 | contig 32757 bp, 30 predicted proteins | sample 1601161 | NCBI WGS metagenome assembly OKSC01 (sample SAMEA3541552, study PRJEB24748) | human gut metagenome | biome: human gut; feature: human-associated habitat; material: faeces | place: China | collected 2012 | reverse complement strand
TACACCATGTTGATCGCCGCCACCTCGCTCTCGGCCTGCAGGAAGCAGCCACCGATCTCGGGCATACGGGCGGACATGTACTCGGGGATCTCCGTCTGCGGAGTGATGGGGTAACCGAAGAAATAGCGTGCGCCGGCACGAATGGCGGCTTCCGCAATAGCTTCGCTACCCTTCATAAGAGTCAAAGCCATGTTTTTTCCTCCTTAGTCTTTTTCAATACGGATTACCACATCAGGGCAAGTGCGGGCACAGGAAGTACAGCCGATGCAGGCTTCCATGTTGATGACCTCCGCCGGATGATAGCCCTTAGCGTTGATGCGAGTCTTTGACAACTCGATGATGTGCTTGGGACAGGCTCGTGCGCACAGGCCGCAGCCCTTGCACAGGTTTTCGTCGATGGTAACTCTTACCACTCTCTACACCTCTTTTCCTCATTTTCCTCTTTGCTGTTTGTATCTACTACCCCCGGAAAGGGGAGGTATGCGGGATTTAATACATATCCTTGTGCGGATTCTTGGTGTTCAGTCCATACTCGATGTAGGAATCCCAGTCGCGGTGCATGTACACATCGATGGCCACGGGCTTTCCCACATATTTCGGATCCGGGTCGCGGGCCAGGAAGGCGTCCAGAAACTCCTTCTTGCCGGTGGTGTAGGCCACGGGGATGCCGGTCAGGTCGACGACCTGCCGCAGCACCTCATAGCCGTCCCACAAATCGTCGGCACTGGTCATGGTGGCCAGATTGGTGTTGTTGATCATGCCGGTGATCTGCAGTCGGGCGTGGGCCTGCATCCCCTCCTGCAGCCGGTGGATCTTCTCCACCGTGCTGGCAAGAGGACGTCGGATATTCACCACATTCAGCACCTCGAGCGCGCCCGGCTCCAGTGCCATAAAGTCCTGATGGTAGCGGCCCAGCGCCGTGGCGCCCACATCGTCGCCGCCCACATCGAAAATGACCGTATCCCAATCCAGTACAAAGGCGGATGACACCTCGGCGGGGAGGGAGAGCGTCTCAATACCGGAGCAGGCAAAGTTGGGGGAGACGAGCCGGATCTCCTTCTGCTCCACCATCTTGCCCCGCTCGGTCAGCCGGAAGTAGGTGTTCACCATATCCAGATCCAGCAGCTCCGTCCTGTCGCCGCGGGCGGCTGCCTGCATGGCGAAGTTCAGAGCCAGCTCGCTCTTGCCGCTGCCGTAGTTGCCGATGAGCACTTTGACGTCTTTCATGGATGCAGTGTCTCCTTGCTTATTTCAGGTTCTCCCGGATGGTCTGGCACAGAGCGGTGATGCCCTGTACGATCTTCTCCTCGGGCATGCAGGAGTAGTTCAGACGCAGGGTATTGTCGTGACCGCCGTTGGGGAAGAAGGAGCCGCCGGGAACGAAAGCCACCTTCTTGGCGAGGCACTTCATCTGCAGATCCTTGGCGTCCATGTACTCGGGCAGCACGACCCATGCGAACAGACCGCCCTCGGGACGGGTGAAGGTGCAGGGCTCGGGCAGCTCCTTGGCCAGCGTCTCCAGCATCACGGCGCGGCGCTTTCTGTAGCACTCGCGGATGGTGTTGACGTGGGCGTCCAGATCGAACATGTCGATCCACTTGGAGGTCTCCATCTGGCCGACGGTGGAAGCCTGCAGGGAGGCCGCCTGCTCCATGAAGTTGTACTTGGCCAGGATCTCGTCATCGGCGCAGACCCAACCCAGACGGTAGCCGGGCGCCAGGATCTTGGAGAAAGTGCCCAGATAGATGACCAGACCCTTGGTGTCCAGGCTCTTCAGCGCGGGCATATACTCGCCCTCGAAGCGCAACTCGCCGTAGGGGTTATCCTCGACCACGGGGATCTCGTACTTGTTGATGATATCCATGAACTGGTGACGGCGCTCCAGATCCCAGGTGCGGCCGGTGGGATTCTGGAAATCGGGGATGACGTAGATCATCTTCACGCGCTCGGTGGTGGCCAGGATCTTCTCCAGCTCGGACATGATCATGCCGCCGTCGTCGGTGGGAACTTCGATGAACTTGGGCTCACAGGCCTTGAAGGCGTTGACGGCGCCCAGATAGGAGGGACTCTCCAGCAGCACCACATCGCCGGGGTTCAGGAACACGCGGGCGGAGAAATCCAGACCCTGCTGGGAACCGGAGGTCACAAGGATGTGATCCTTATCGGTGTGGATGTTGTTCTTTGCCAGCATACGCTCGGCGATCTGCTCACGCAGACGGGGATAGCCCTCGGTGGAAGAATACTGCAGAGCCACGCGGCCGTTTTCCTTCATAACGGCCATGGAGGCCTCCATCATCTGCTCCACGGGAAACAGCTCGGGAGCGGGCATACCGCCGGCAAAGGAGATGATGTCGGGCTGCGCGGTCAGCTTCAGCAGCTCGCGGATCTCGGAACCCTTCAGCAGATCCATTCTGCTCGCAAATTGTACCATGAATGTTTTCCTCCTCAAATTTTGTTGATTCCACAAATGCACATTTCATTCCACTTTGTACACGGTTGATTAAAGCACAAAATCACTGCAAAGTAAATAAAGCGGGGCGGAGAAAAAAGGGCCTGTTTTCATTTTTGTCATTCCGAACAAAAAACCGCGCAGTTGTCTCGTCAATTCCACAACGTATTTCAGTGAATGAATCGGCGAAATGCGGAAAACACCACATAAACGGGGGAAATGGCGGTTTTACCCACCAGCGGTTGGGATTGCCTTTTACACGATAACAGGGTATACTGTGACTGCGGGAGGGCGTTCCGCCCGCTCAAAAAAGGAAAAAACTGTTAAATTGCTGACAAGCGGGAAAAGGAGGGCGTCCCATGAAAAAGAAGGAATTTGCCATCGCGGTGGCGCTGCTCAGCGCCAGCTCGGCGCTGTGTCTGCGCATCATGAAAAGGGTGGACGAGAAGCTGCGCCGCGAGAAGGAGAAGCGGACGCGGAAGTGACGTAAGAAAGACGTAAGGAAGCGAAAAGAGAGACGGCTCAGGGCCGTCTCTCTTTTGTCATTCAGATGCTTCAGGCAGCAGCCTTGACAACGGAGGTGATGTGGGGGTTGACGCCCTCATACCAGTACAGGAAGCCCTCCATGTCCACCACGTCGCCCACGTTCAGGCCCTTGACAGCCTCATACACGTCGGAGCCGGGGCCGCACAGATAACTCTCCACCACGAAGGTGTAGATGCTGTCGCCCAGCATGACGTTGAAGTACAGGTCGTCGCCCTCGGAGCCGGAGCCGTCCCAGTTGTACAGGAACGGAGCGCCCTCATCGTTGGAGGCCACGATGGTCATGCCCTTGAAGGCTACCTTCTCGTTCTGGTGCTGGATCAGCTCGTCGCTGCCCAGCAGAGCGGTGACATCCAGCGCCTCATAGACCTTGGAGCCCTCCAGCACCTCGTAGGAGGCGTCGATGATCTCCACCTCGCCAGACCACTCGGCCTTGTAGCCGCTGACGCGGAGCTTGGCGCCATCTACCAGCAGGGAGTCGTAGTCCTCCTTGGAGCAGGGCATATTGTACAGGAAGTACGCGCCGTCATCGGCCTGGGTGTAGAACGTGGCCACGCCGACGCCGTCCTTCTCCCACCAGCCCTGAGCGGCCTGAATGTATGTCTCCACGGTGACGGGGGAATCCACGGCCGCCGCGTCGAACTCAGCGTGGGTCATAACGGTGACGGCAGCGTCGCCGCCGTCGTCGGGGGTGTCCGGCGTGTCGGGCTCCGTGTTGGTCTTGCCGCAGCCGACGATGGACAGCGCCATCACCAGCGCCAGCAGCAGGGTCAGAATCTTTTTCATGTTGTTACTCCTCTTTTTGTACCGAAGATCGGTGAATGGGACGGGTGCCGCTTCGAGCACCCGTCCCATTATAACGCATTCTGCCAATAAATCAATGCCTGTTTCGCTTTTTCACCAGTTGGACGCCGGCATAGACGGCGATAAGCGCCCATGCGCAGCCCAGTGTGACCAGCAGCGCCCTGGCCGGGGCGGGCAGCGGCCCCAGAGCCCCGCTGCCGGCGGACAGGGCGCTCCGCTGATCCAGCCGGTACAGGGATGTGACGCTGTCGTACAGCTTTGCCATATACGCCGCATCCACCGTTTCCTTGCGCCGGACGGACTTGGTCACATCCTCAATGAGCTGTCCCGCCGCGTTCCGCAGGGAGGCGGAGCCGTTGTATACCGGCGTGGTGAAGGTGTTGTCCACGTTATCCAGCAGCAGCCTGGAGGCCTTCAGCTTCACATCGTAGTGCAGCTGATCGTCCTCACCCTCCCGGGCCAGATAGTCCTGATAGGCGGCGTCCTGCCGGGCCTTACCGGTAACGGGGACGTAGCCCTCCGTCTGGGCGTAGGCGATCTGTACGTCGTTGGTCAGCAGGTACTGGGCGAACAGCCACGAGGCCAGCACCTCCTGCGGGTCGTCCTTGTTGAACACACACACCGACGGCCCCTGGGAAATCATCTGCGGGTGCGCCGGGTCGAACTGGGGCACCGTCATCACCGCCGTCTCGAAGTCCACATACTTGTCGGCGCTGATGTCGCTCAGCGGCGCGTGGGAGCCCATCCATGTGGCGCCGGCGGTGGAGTCCACCGCGAACAGGCACTGGCCCGCGTTCAGGAAATTGGCGGGATAACCGGAAATTTTGAACGTGGAGAACGCGCCGCTGGCGGTGTGAGCCGCGATGCCGTACAGCAGCTCCTCCGTGGTGTCGTTGAAGATCCGCACCTCGCCGCTGTCGGTGGAGTAGCCAGCGCCCTTCTGGCGCAGCATCTGGATCATCATGTTGTCCGTGGACTTGTAGATGAAGGGCAGCAGCACCTGCTGGCCGTTGGCGGCGTAGGTGCCGTCGGCGTTCTTCGCCGCGGCCGCCGCCTCGGAAACCTCCCACACAAAGTCCCACGTCAGCGTCTCGGGCAGGGTGTAGCCCAGTGCCTCCACATAGGTCTTGTTCACATAGCACGCCTCGGTGGAGCGCATGAACGGCACGGCGTAGTGGCTGCCGGAAAAGCTGCACTCCTCCAAAAACTGCGGGATTATCTCCTCCATGGCCGGCCCGTCGTACTTCAGGGCGCTGCCGCCCAGCCCGTACCGCTCGTCGGCAAACAGACCGTCCAGCGGCGCCACCACATTGCTGCCGGTGAGGTAGGTGGCGATGTGGTCGGGGTAGGTGATGCACACATTGGGCGTGGTGTTGGTGGCGATGTTGGTGATGACATCGTTGTAGATCTTACCGTAGTCGGTATACAGCCGCAGCTTCACCGAGATGTTGGGGTACAGCGCCTGAAAATCGGTGATGGCTTTGTTATAGATATCCACCTGTGTCTTGTTGGTGTCGTTCTTGGCCCAGAATGTGATCTCGTACCGCCGGGACTCGTCAAAGCTGTCCGGTACGGAGAAGGCATTCTGCCCGCGGGAGCCGTGGCAGCCGCACAGCGTCAGCAGGGAGAGCAGCGCCAGCAGCGCGGGAATATACATCTTTTTCATCATCCCTTGGTGCCCCCTCTCGAAACGCCCTCCATGATCTTATTGCGGAACAGGAGGAACAGCACGATCAGCGGCACGGAGATGACCACCACCGCCGCCATCATGGCGGGGATATTCTCACGCCCGAAGCCGTTTTCCCGGATGGCCTGGATGCCGTTGGACACCAGGAAGTAGTTCTCGTCGTCGGTGATGAGCCGGGGCCACACATAGGAGTTCCAGCACTCGATGACCTTCAGGATCACGATGGTCACCACTGTGGGACGGCAGATGGGCAGCATCACCTTCCACAGGTACTTGAAGTCGGAGGTGCCGTCCACCTTGGCGGCGTAGTACAGCTCGTCGGGTATCTGGGCGAAGTTCTCCTTGAGAAGATAGATGTAGAACACCGACGTCACCGACGGCAGGATCAGACCCCAGAAGGTGTTGCGCAGGCCGGCGTCCGTGATGGTGACGAAATTGGTGATGATCACCAGCTCATTGGGGATCATCATCAGCGCCAGAAAGCATGTAAAGGCGATATGCTTGCCATGGAAATTCAGCCGCGCGAAGGCAAAGGCCGCCAGCGTGATGACCGCCAGCATAATGGCGGTGGTGGCCGCAGTGAAGATCACCGTGTTCAGGAAGTACCGGCCCAGCGGCACCGCAGTGAAGGCGTCATGGTAATTTTGTAGCGTGGGGGACAGGGTGAAGAACGCGGGGATGCGCTCGGCGCTGTACGCGCTGTAGCTCTTCACGGAGGTCAGCACCATCCAGTAGAACGGGAACAGCACGATCACGGCCCACAGTGCCAGCAGCACATAGGTAATGGCGCGGCGCACCGCCCTGCGGCGGCGCGCGGCCAGCTCGATCTGTCTGTAATCGGTATGAGAGTCCACAGTGTCGCCTCCTCTCAATAATGGACGTGCTTCCGGCTCACCAGCAGGTTGATGCAGGTGATGGTCAGCACGATGGCGAACAGGATAATGGCAGCCGCCGACGCAAAGGACGGGTAGCCGCCGGAATCGCCGTACAGCATATCGTAGATATATCCCACCATGGTGTTCATCTGGGCGGCGTTCAAGTCGGTACCGAACAGGGCCACCGCGTCGCTGTACGCCTTGAATGCGCCGATGAAGCCGGTGACCACCAGATAGAAGATCATAGGGGAGATCATGGGCAGGGTGATGCGGGTGAAGATGCGCCGGCGAGAGGTACCGTCGATGCGGGCGGCGTTGTAGTAGTCCTGCTTCACCGATGCCAGCGCACTGGTGAGGATCAGGATCTTGAAGGGAAGCACCACCCACACGGTGTAGAAGCACAGCACGAACATCTTGGCCCAGTACGGCCCGTCGATAAAGTCCACGCCGGGACTGCCGAACCAGTGGAGCATCACGTTTACCAGACCGTCGGTGTAGGCGGTCTTTTTGAACAGGATCATGAACACCAGGCCTACCGCCAGCGTGTTGGTGACATAGGGCAGGAAGTACACCGTCTGGAACAGGCCCCGCAGCTTTTCGATGGAGCTGAGCCCCAGCGAGATCAGCAGGGCAAGGCCGGTGGACACCGGCACGGTGATGATAACGAGGATGAAGGTGTTTTTCAGCGCCTGCAAAAAGTAGGGGTCCCGCAGCACATAGCGGTAGTTGAACAGGCCCACGCCGGAAAACGTCTGGGATGCGGAGTTGTACCCCTCCTCAAAGGAGTACACGAACACGTCCACCAGCGGATAGACCATGAACACGCCCAGAAAGGCGATGGCCGGCAGCAGGTACAGCCAGCCCTTGGCATTTCGTTTGTCCATGGCGTCACCTCAGGGTGCAGGCCAGCCGCGTCTGCTCCTCCCGATGGAACAGGAACACCTTGTGGGGCTTCAGGGCAAAACGCACCGTCTCCCGGGTGGTGTCCACGCGGCTGTCGGCATTGATAATGGCGCGGATGGCCGCGTTTTCGCAGGCGGGATGGGTGCATACCACGCTGATGTCCCGTCCCATGACCTCCACGCGGTCCAGCTTGCAGCACAGAGGGCCGGCCTCCGCGAGAATGAAGCCCTCCGGCCGGACGGCGGCGTATACCGGCTGGTCGGCCGTGCCGTCCACGTCCAGCACCGCCGCATCGTCTATGTACAGCCTGCCGCCCTCCACGCGGCCGTCAAAGACGTGGATGGGCGGCGTACCCAGGAATTTGGCCACGAACAGATTCACGGGGCTGTCGTAGACCTCCTGCGGCTTGCCGATCTGCTGCACCACGCCGTCCTTCATCACTACGATCTCATCGGAGATGCTCATGGCCTCCTCCTGATCGTGGGTGACGAACACGGTGGTCACGTTGGTCTGCCGCTGGATGCGGCGGATCTCCTCCCGTGTCTGAAGGCGCAGCCGCGCGTCCAGATTGGACAGCGGCTCGTCCAGCAGCAGTACCCGAGGGCGCTTCACCAGTGCGCGGGCGATGGCCACACGCTGCTGCTGGCCGCCGGACAGCTCGCTGGGCTTACGATCCATCAAACCCTCCAGCTGCACCAGCTTTGCCGCGTCCAGCACCCGCTCCGCCATCTCCGCCTTGGTGAGCTTGTCCGTGCCCCGCAGGTTCTCCAGCGGGAACATGATGTTCTGCCGCACCGTCAGGTGGGGGTACAGGGCGTAGTTCTGGAACACCAGCCCCACGCCGCGATTTTCCGGCGGCAGATGTGTCACATCGTCCTCTCCGAAAAAGATCTGTCCCTCCGACGGCTCCAGCAGGCCGCTGATGAGATTCAGCGCCGTGCTCTTGCCGCAGCCGGAGGGCCCCAGCAGACCGATGAGCTTCCCGTCGGGGATCTCAAAGGTGAAGTCATGGACGGCGACGACGTCGCCGCCCGCTTTTTTGTTGCGGTTGGGGAACCTCTTGGTCAGATGTTGCAGCACGACCTTCATGGCAGTTTCTCCTTGCCTGTATTTGGCGGCCCCCTCCGCAGAAGGAAAGGGCCGTCTGTAATGTCCGCACCATTGTACCATAGTTTCCGTCGTAAATCTCCTGTTTTTGCAAAAGTTCCCGGAAATTTTTCCACCGTCCCGTCAGGCGCCCGCGGCGCCGCCGACACATAGAATGAGGTGAGCCGTTTCCGGCTCACCGATATCACCACTTCAAAGGAGGAATTTCTCTTGTATATGGAGAGAACTGCCGCGGCTGCGGCGGCACAGGACGGCGCGGCCCGCGACACGACGGCCCGCAGCGACGCGGTCTGCCGCGAGATGGAGGGACGTCTGCCCAAGGGCTGCGGCAGTATGGCGTTTCCCTATATCGCCATGCAGCGCGAGAACGCCCAGCGCTACGAGGATCGGGAAGCCTTGCTGCAAGGTACTCTGTTTCCCGGACTCGACCTGCCGTTCCGCAAGGAGCTGCGTTCCCGGTTTCCCAAGGTAAATGAGGCGCTGCTGGAGCTGATGGCGCTGGACTTTGCCATTGACGAGCTGGGTTTGTACCTGACCACCCATCCCAACGACCAACAGGCGCTGGAGCTGTACTGGAACTACATCCGGCTGGGCCGGGAGGGCCGCGCCAAGTACGAGGAGGCCAACGGCCCGCTGCTGCAGACGGACATCACCGAGGGCGGCTTCCGCTGGCTGGATGATCCGTGGCCCTGGGACAAAGGAGGGAACGACTGATGTTTGTGTATGAGAAGAAGCTGCAATACCCGGTGAAGATCAAAAACACCAACCCCCGGCTGGCGTCTCTGATCATTTCGCAATACGGCGGGCCGGACGGGGAGCTGGGAGCGTCCCTGCGCTATTTGAGCCAGCGCTACTCCATGCCCTATCCGGAGCTGAAGGGCCTGCTTACGGACATCGGCACAGAGGAGCTGGGGCATCTGGAGATGATCGGCGCCATCGTCCACCAGCTGACCTGCAACCTGTCGGAGCAGGAGATCAAGACCGCCGGCTTCGACGCCTATTTCGTGGATCACACCGCCGGCATCTATCCCACCGCCGCCTCCGGCTTCCCGTGGAACGCAGCATCCATGGCGGTCAAGGGCGACCTCATCGCCGATCTGACCGAGGACCTGGCAGCAGAGCAGAAGGCCCGCGTCACCTACGACAACATCCTGCGGCTCAGCGACGACCCGGATGTCAACGATGTCATCAAGTTCCTGCGCGCCCGGGAAATCGTGCATTTCCAGCGCTTCGGGGTTGTCGTTCGTCGGCTTTACGAATACGCGCTCCGCTTTATGAAAACACCGTTTTAAGCGTCGGCACGCATCTTCGCACGATTCGGGCGACGTCCGTTTTTCACGCAAACGCGCAAACCTCGCCGCTTATATAATATTATACTACAAATGTAAGAAAATTTCAAGTAGTACAGGCAAAAATTTTCGCTTTTCATAAAAAATTTTTGTATATATTCATCCATTGCAATAAAATCTTATTTTTCGCGATTTTTCGCCTGTATTCCGTATCTGTTTTCATTCTCCGCCGTCGCCGATTTAACGAATTGTCTTTAACTTTAACGAATTGTCTTTAACTTTAACGAATTGTCTTTAACGCAGTATCCGAATTCAAATTACTACGCAAGACATAATTGTTATGCGTAACGTAATAATATTGCTTTGTCAGACATAACTATTATGTGTGGCGTAATACTTATAATTATGTCTGATATAGTATAAAAAAGCGGGCTAAAAGCCCGCTTTTCCCTATTTTTAATCAGATTTTCTGCAATATTTTTATCAGTTTTGATTTTAATTGATTTTTCGAACCGTTATTTTCAAGAAAAATTATCTTATCGTAAGAGGGATAATTCTTCTTATCCGGCGGCAAAGAATAATCAAACTGCAACGCCATTTTCTCTTTTACAACATCCTCTTTACACCCGTCTCTTACAATTACGCTGTGTATTTTCTCCGTTTCGTTTCTGGTAACTACAATAATTTTATCGAACAATCCGTCGCTTTTACTTTCAAACAAAAGCGGTACTTCCGCAAACACAGGCACAAGCCACGGTTTTTTTATTGCCGTAGCCGAATTTGCGTTTCGCTCATCAAGGGTTTGTTTCGCCGCTTCATCCATTCGTTCGAAAAGCCGCGCCATAATCTTCGGATGCGTAAAAGCATTCAGGGTTTCCGTCGCCTTTTCATTGCGAAGAATTATTTTAAGCAGCTCTTTTTTATTTACCATGCCGCCGCTCGTACTGCCGGGAAATAAAATTTCCATTGCGGCGGCGAAATCCGGTTCGCCCAGCATTTCGGCATAGATTTCATCACAGGAAAAAACGGAATAACCAAGCCTTGCGATTTCCTCGCACACCGTCGATTTTCCGCTGCCGATCCCGCCGGTAACGGCAATTTTGCAATATCCGGAATCGCCGGATCTATTTCTTATCGTTTCCATATTTTCAGCCCGCCGTTCAACCTTTCCGTAACGCAACGCCGAAGCAATCAGCCGACAGAAGCGCTTCAATGCGCCTCGTACCAGCTTTTCCCCGTACCCACGTCCGCTACAAGCGGCACGGAAAGTTCCGCGGCATGTTCCATTTCGAATTTCAGAATTTTCTCAACCTTTTCCCTTTCGCTTTCCGGGCAATCCACCACAAGCTCGTCGTGCACCTGCAAAACAAGTTTTGCGTTCAGCCCCTCGTCTTTCAGCCGCTTATAAACGCGCACCATGGCTATTTTGATGATATCCGCGCTTGTTCCCTGCAGCGGCATATTCATCGCGGCGCGTTCACCGAACGAACGTACGGCAAAATTCGACGATTTCAATTCGCCGATTACGCGCCTGCGTCCGTACAGCGTAGTAACGTAACCGTCCTTTTTCGCATTTTCCACGTTGCTGTCAATATATGTTTTCACCTCGGAATAAGTTTCGAAGTATTTATCGATATACGCCTTTGCTTCTTTCGCAGAAATTCCCAGATCATTCGAAAGCCCGAACGCGCTGATGCCGTAAATAATGCCGAAATTCACCGCTTTGGCTTCCCGCCGCATCTTCGGCGTTACCTCTTCAAGCGGCACTCCGAACACCTGCGAAGCGGTAATCGCATGAATATCCGCCCCGTTCCGATACGCCTCTTTCAGTTTTTCGCATCCGGAAAAATGCGCCATCAGTCTGAGCTCAATCTGCGAATAATCCGCGTCGATAAACACGTTTCCCTCGCTTGCCGTAAACAGCTTTCTGAGCTCCCGCCCCTCGTCGGTACGCACGGGAATGTTCTGTAAATTCGGGTTCGCGCTGGAAAGCCGTCCCGTAGAAGTATTGCTCTGATTATACGTAGTGTGCACGCGCCCTTTCACTACCAGCGGACGGATGCCCGCGATATAGGTGGAATGCAGCTTTTGCACCTGTCTGTAACGCAGTACCAGCCGCACTACCTCGTATTCGTCCGCATATTTTTCAAGCACCTCAGCCGAAGTTCCGGGATTTTTTTTCGGCTTTGCTTTATCGTCCTTTTCCTGCGCGACGCCCTTCTTTCCCCCGATATTCAATTTATCGAACAAAATTTTCCCAAGCTGCGCCGGAGAATTCAAATTAAATTCTTCCCCCGCTTCCGCATAAATTTTTGCGGTAACTTCCTGCAATTCTTTATGATAGCGCACGGAAAGCTCGTCAAGCATGTTTAAATCCACCCGCACGCCCGTTTTTTCCATATCGAACAAAACGTTTACCAGCGGCAACTCGATTTCGCGGTACAGTTTCTTTTCCGCTTCGTTCAGACGTTCGTAAAAGCAGAAAAACAACCGATACAAACCGAGCGCAGGCAAATCCGCGTCGAAGCCGCGCGCGTCAATCAGATAAGAAAGCGTTTCTCCCGACGAAGTTCCCTCTTCGATATACTTCGCCAGCCCGACGTCCTCCAAGCTTGCCGTCGCCTCGATTTTATCGTCGGACAAAAGATACAAGAACGATTTCACGTCGTAACAAATTACGGTTTTCCCGCCGCAAAAAATCTTTTCCAGCAGCGGCGCCAGTTCGCCCGGATTCACTCCTTCGTCAATCAGATTCTCTTTGAACGGCAGCGAATACTCCGTAAAACGGCAATCGCTTTCCGAGGAAGTCCCCGTATTATCAAGCAAAAAATCAAAACTTTTTTCCGTATACACGCACGCAACGTATTTTCCGGCGTTTTTTACAAAACAATCCGCCGCTTCTTTTACGTCGCCAAGCGTAATTTTGCGACAGGTATACTTTTCCTCATCGGGTTTTGTTGCGGCGGTTTTCGCCCCGACTCCCTCCTGCGGCGTTTCGAAATAATCCGCCGCGGTAAGCGAACGAAAATCCAGTTCGGCAAATTTTTGCTTCACCGCATACGGAAACGGCATGCGAAGCACGCAATCGTTTAAATGACAATCTATCGGCGCGTTCACGTCGATCGTCGCCAGCGTATATGAAAGTTTCGCCGTTTCCCGCCCCGCTTCCAGCCGTTTTTGCTGCGCCGCGGAAAGTTCGCCGATATGCTCGTACACGCCGTCAAGCGTGCCGTATTTCTGCAACAACGTTTTCGCCGTCTGTTCGCCTATGCCGTTTACCCCGGGAATATTATCCGATTTATCGCCCATCAGCGCTTTCAGATCGATGATCTGCGGCGGATTCAACCCGATTTCTTCGGCAAAATTTTTATCCGTCAATTCCAGCAAATCGCTCACGCCTTTCTTCGTAAAACACACGTTTACGTTTTCGTTCACCAGCTGATACGAATCCCTGTCCCCCGTGTAAATATACGAGTGTACGGAAAATCTGCGGGAAAGCGTTCCTATCAGGTCGTCCGCTTCGTACCCTTCGAGTTCCACGGTTTTTACGCGCATCAGACGCAGCAGTTCTTTTAAAACGGGCATTTGTGCCGCAAGCTCTTCGGGCATCGGGCGCCGCCCCGCCTTATATTCGCCGTACATTTTATGACGGAACGTAGGCGCATGCAAATCGAAAGCGACGGCAAGATACTGCGGCTTTTTATCGTTGATAATTTTCAAAAGCAGCTTCACAAACCCGAAAATCCCGTTGCTGGGAAAGCCGTCTTTCGTGGTAAACAGCGGCGTTGCATAAAACGCCCTGTTCAATAAACTGTTTCCGTCGATCAACACCAATTTATCCATAATCCGTTACCCTCTTTCGTCTGATTCGTCCGCCGACATTTTTTCGTTCTTCGTTTCCGCGGCGCCGCCGTTGTATATACGCATATTGTACCACAAGCGCCGAAAAAAATCAAGAAAAGATTTATCGATTTACGCCGTTTTCCAACTTTTAAATCGTGCGATTTCCTCTTCTTGTCAATTATTGCCCGTTTTTCGTTGTTCAACACCGGATTTTCGCACAAAAACAAAACGGAAAACGCATAAAAAAGCCCCGAAAACGAAATCATCGTCCTCGGAGCCCTTAAATTTTGGTGCCGGTGGTGGGGGTCGAACCTTGATTTTGAATCTGAAAGCCTTTATTTTAAAGGCTTTCCGGCACTCAATTCCCCACTTGCCCCAAAAAATAAAAGCCTTCTTTTTTCTTCTTTTGCCCCATTAAAAAACAAGCCCGTTTCGCGGGCTTGTTTTTACCCCACCACCATTTTTTAGTTATCGCCGTAATGCGTCCACATTCTAATCACAACGACGTTTTCAGCCTCGATTTTATAAACCAACCGGTGTTGCAAATTTATTCTTCTTGAATAAACATTTTGAAAACCGACTAATTTTTCAAGCGGCGGTTGCAGCGGATTTTGTTCTAAAACTTCCAACAAACGATACGCTTTTTGTTTCAATTCGCTCGCTGCGATTTTTTTCAAATCTTTTTCCGCTTGCTTTGTAAAAAGTACATTGTATTTCATTGCAATTCTTTCCGCCAATCAATTTTTTTACATTCGGTCAAGGGAGTTTTTGCGCCCTCTTCGATACTTTTCATCATTCCCGGAATGTTGCAAAGATAGCAAGTTTCTTCCAATGCGCGCAAATATTCCTCACTGACTATCGCCGCATTGCCCGTTTTTGTTGTAACAATGATTTTTTCATCGTTCAAAGTGGCTGCGCCGAGATAACCGAAAAGATTTTTTCTTAATGCAGTTGCGTTTGTGATAGACATATTCAAACCTCCCACTATATTGTATGTACATTATAACGTACATTTTGTGTTTTGTCAATACTTTTTTTCAAAATTTCCGCAAAAATTTTTTTAAGCGAAAAAGTCCGGACTTCAGCTTTCCTTTCTAAAAGCCTTCTTTTGCTTCATTGCCGAATCGGCGGAGAACAGCGAAATCCGACGTCGGATTTTTTCCGCTCTTCCCTTAGCGAGCAAAGCCGCCCGCGCGTTCACGGGCGGCGCGCCGCTATTTCTTTTAATATAAGCCTTTTTCTATTACTCTAAAATTTCCGAACGCCTTTCTCCCCTTTGCTCAAAAATTTCCGTACCCTATCCCGAAAAATTCCGTACGCAAACAGTCCGCTTTTTTTCGGGCAAATTTTTCCAAAACATCGCCGCCCCTGCATTATGCAGAAGCGGCAACATTTTTACAACGACAATCGGCGCGGCTTTCCCGCGCTTTTTTTCGTTCGTCCTATTTATTCTCGCTAACAGTTACCAAAGCCGAATCGCGGCTCTACGTTTCATTATGTAGCCCGAAGCAATCGCACATCAATCCGTTCGGAAGGAAGCCCGTATCGCTGCACCTTTCGCAAAACGCTTTCTGTTCCAATTCTTCCGGTTTAATACGCATTTTCAAAAGCAAGCCGCTACGCTCTTTTTGTAAAGCCGATTTGCGCGCTAAAAGTTCCGCCGACTTTCCGGTGGAAAATACTTCGTCTTTCGCTATTTCAATATCAAGCTGTTTCAATTCGCGCTCGATCTGAGCAAAGCGTGCGTTTTTCGAAGCGCATGCGTGCACGTTCTCGGCGCGGCGCAAGGTGAGATCCCGCAAATTCGAATAATATCTCTCACGGTCCGCTCTTTGGTCGGCGTTCAGAACGTCGGCGGAAATAAACGTTTTCACGCTCTTTTCTTGCTTCCTTGCAGCCTTTTCAGCCTCTTTGCGTTCCTTCTTTTTCTTGCGAATCAATTTTTCCGAAACCTTGATCGTCAATTCGTTATAGTGCGCGATCCGCCGTTTTTCCGAAATAACAATCAAACCCGCGCCGATCAAAGCCGAAATCGCGCGTCTGAGCGTCGGCTCGGAATACGCCATGGTATGCACCATAGAAGCATACGAACCTCTGAAACAATTCGTTTTTTCATTGAAGTTATGCCGACGAATCCGCGAAAGCACGTTGAACTCCGTGGCGGACATTTTCCGCGTTACGCTTTTGCCCGTCTGCTTATCGAAAAATAAAAACGGCGTATCGCGAAGCTCGAAGTCTTTCTCGTCGTACCCTTTGCCCGCAGCTTCCGGATCTGTTACCTCGAAGCCGCCGCGTTCGTTACGCATGATGAAATTATTTTCTTGCAGGAATTTTGCGGCAGAAAAAAGCGACGTTCTTCCGAAGCCGAGCGTTTTCACCATATCCACGAATTTCTCGCCGTACCCGCCGCATTTCGTGAACGAATACGCCGCGCTTGCCAACGCAAGAGAAGCGTTATTTAATTTTCGTCCGCCTACGATCTTCCCCACATAGGAATCGGGCGTCTGAATCATTGTGATTCGCTTTGTTTCCGCTCCGTACATTTTTTCTTCCTTCTTTGTCAGCCTTTTATATTTTCGCCGCGCGCACGTTCCTGCTTCGCCCGCACGGATTATTTTCACTTTTATTTTGCCGCAACCGCTTCCACGATCATTTTTCCGAGGTACAATTTCTCGCCGCTCTGAACAAGGATTTGTTTTTCTTTCAGCCTTTTGACCGCCTTTGTGAAGCACGGATAGGTCATTCCGAGAAATTTTGCGCTTCTTGCATAACTGATACGTTTTCCCCCGTCCGCGCTATTTTGTAAAACGCGGATCAAATAGCGAAGGATTATCACTTCGGTTTCGTCCATTTCTTTGATTTTATCAATCAAAATTGCGTTTTTCATAGTTTTGCACCGTCTTTTCGCCCGTTCGATTTGCCGTTTTCGCGGCGGCTCTCCGAGCTCGAGAAGCTTCGCTCTCTCGCTCGTCGAGAGGGGGTGCGGCGCGCCGCGGCTTTATCGTTTCAAACAGACGCCGTTCTGTGGCGTTCGGCGGTGTGCGCGCCGCTTTTCTGTCGTGCGCGCCTGCCTCGTTCGCCCCACGGTGCGAATCGGCACACGCGCGCACCTTCCCGCACATCTGCGCACACCTTCCTTCCCGAACGCCACCCGCGCCGCCGCGCTCCTTTGCAATTAGATGTGCGAAACCCCCGTCGGGTTACCCTGCTTTTTCGTACCGCCTTTTGCCTGTTTGCTTTTCGGGTTTTCGCCTTGTTCGTTCTTTTTCTCTTCCGTTTGCTTTTCCTTTTCCGCTCGTTCTTTCTCTTTCAGTTGCTTTTCCAACAGCTTCCGCTGCCGTTCCGCTTCAAATTCCCCGTTGAAGTATTTCGGGAATTTCGTATAAAACAAACTATTCGTTTCCTTAAACTCTTCCCCGGTATTTCTTATCCCGTTGAAAAGCGGGAAGTCGTTCATGCCGCCTTCGCTGCGGTGTACCACACGCTTCCGGTATAAACCAAGGATTCCGTCCGTCGAATATCGTTTTGCTCGCGCCCTTCTGAAAATCACCGTCCACACCGCTTTTTCTTCAATCGTTTCCCCGCCCTGCCCGTTCGTGATATGCAGTATTTTTTCCTGTGTGCCGTACGCGTTCGAAAGCCGCACGTACCGCCGCGCGATCGGCATGTAGATCTGCTTTGCCAGATACGCAAACAACGTCCGCGTTTTTCCCGCGTAGCTCGCCTCTTCGTCCGTGGCGTTGTATTTCTCTTCAAGTTTTTCGAACAGCCATTTTTCCAAACCGAAAAACGGTATTTCAACTTTCGGCTTCTTCGATTCCACGATTCGAAATTCAAGTGCCATTTCCGTGATGTCGCTTGAAACAGCCCCGTTTCTTTGACTGTCCATAACTTTCCGGTAAAACGATATATATCTGATCGTTGTGCAATGATTGTGCATTTTCTCTTCCACGTTGTACAGATCGTTTTTCGGATTCACTTCCGTATCTTCCGCTTTCACGCCCGCGTTCGTGTTCTGATTTCCGCGTTCCTTGTCTATTTCCGGATCGTATGAAATTGCTATTTCGTACCCGTTTTTCAGCGGATCGTCCGGTTTCATACTTCTGCCGAGCCGTTCCGAATCGTAATTTTTACGGTGCGAATACGTGGATATTTCTTCCGTTTCTTCCGGTTTTCGCTTCAGATAATTCAGATCGTACTTCGGGAAATACCCAAGCGTTTCCCGCTTGAAGTCTACCCGCACGCCCTGCGTGGAGAAAATGAGCGAACTCGGCGCGTCGTACACATAGTATAATTGCGCATAATCTACAAGCGTTTCGTACAGCGACACCATAACGATCCCGTTATTGAATTTTTCGCCGTATCGTTTTACGTCGTAGCCGAACAAATAATCCCCGTAATCATACCCGCAAAATTCTTTCAGTCGATAATCGAATAATTCTTTGATATTTTCATCGATCCGCCCCGCGCGTTCGTTCATATATTTCAATGAATCGATGAAGTCGCGCACGCCTTCTTTCGTATATATCACATGCCGATCGATCGCTTGCCGCATAAATCTCTCCAACCGATCCCACGGGAAATACGGAAATTCTATCTTGCAATCGTGCATTTGTTCGAGCGCGATTTCGCGGAACGTCGTTTCTTGTTTCAGCACCATGTCCGTGCCGATGATCCCTTTTCCGCTGCGCGGTTTGCCTGTAAGAAACACCGTGCCGGGATTGTCGTTTAACAACTCGCCGTTCTTCTCGTCTTTCTTTTTCAGTCGCCGCTCCCCAACGCGCCGGCGCCACCAATCGAAGATTCTCAAACCGATATACGCTTTCGCCCACCACGGCAGAAACCCTAACGGCACCGAAAGATCTATCACAAGCTTCACCGCTTGCGAATACAGTTTTGTACTATTGATCGGATCAAGCGCGGCTATCGGAAAATAAAACGCGTAAGCAAACGTTTCGAACAGTATCGTGAACACATTGAAATTATATAGCCAAATTAAAATCAACGCCGGGCGAAAAAAACGATGTTCCGATATGTATTCCGCAAGGGTTTTCACATACCGACATACAGGCGCAATCACCGCACGTTCCGCCGCAAGCCACGCTCTGAGCGGCAGCGTGTTTTTTCGTTCCGCGCCTTCTTCCGCCCAACATTTCGCTTCGCCTTTCATTTTCAGGCTGAGTTTTTTTAAAAGCAGTATGATCATAACGATCATCGCTACGAAATACAAATAAGGCGTGAGCCGCGCCGCCCATTCCGCAAACCACACATTGAACGCCGAAAAATTCGCTATGTCGAATATCGCTGCGAACAGCATGCTTGATTTTTCTTTGAATACTTCCCATTCGATCGGCAGCAGCGACGGCATTTCCGAAGGTATTTCCGTAACCGTCGGCTGCACAGCTCCATAAATTCCGAACATGTCGGCGAAATAATATAACGCCGATTTTCCGAGATCTTCGAGCGATTGCAACATTCGCCGCGTTACCGCCCCGAAGCGAAGCACCGTGAATGCAAGCGAAGCGAAAAGCAATAAAACGCCGACCAACGGAAAACTTTTCTCTTGCCCCGTTCGCTTTGTTTTTGCTGCAGTTTTGCTCATCGCTTTGCCCCGCTCCTTGTGCTTTTATGATTGTTTTTCCCCGACGTCAGAAGATCTGACTGCACGTTCGCATTGCGTATATTACGAAATAGATGATCGCTACGATCGCACCGACTTTCAATATTTTAAACAAACAGCCCATTTCTTTCTACTTCCTTAGCAGCCATTTCACAAGTCTGATTGCCAGCACCACCAAAAGCAAAACCAACAGAATCGGAAGCCCGATCGCAAGTATTTTCGCAAAAACGGAATTGTTTGCCTTATCCAGAAGTTTGGCAAAAAAATCGCTGATATCGTCGCCTATCTCTTGCAAAGTATTTTTTGTCGCGGAATCTCTATCCGTCGGATCAGTCGATCCGCTTTCGCTTATCATCGGCGTATCGCTCGTTCCGTCCAAAAAGAAGAAATAGGAATAATAAATAGCGTTATCGTCGTTTGATATCGGAGATTCACAAAAGGCAAGCGCAATACGGTGAGCGGCAATTCCGATAACCGCTCCCGTTATCGGATGTCCCGTCAGAAGTCCGATCGTTGCAAACGATAAAATCGTAGCGATCTCACCTTCATCCGAACGAAAATGTTTGTACAAACGCGAGCCGCGCACTTCTTCTTCCGAATGGAACGTCATACAGCCCGTGGCGTCAAAACTTGAAAAGACGTCATTCAAGTTCATTGCCTTGTTATCGAATATTGCCACCGAGAAAAAACCGTATAAATTCTCCGGCTTGATTTCGTTGCTGTATCTGAAAAATACTTTCCCGGCATAGTTCAGATACAAAATCGACCAATCCTTTCCATAATCTTCGCACCATTCCTTATAGCACGAAAGCGGCACTTTTATTTCCGTTTGCGTTTTCCCGTCCGAATCACGCTTCACGATACTCATTTCCGTGTAAGTCGTATTCACCGTATACGTGCCGATTCCGTCATAACTCACCGAAATCTGATCTACCGTCGCTTTGTCGTTTATAATCGACATCGATTTCAATTCAAGAATCGCCGCAAGATCTCCGGACGTCAACGCGTATATATCGGGATAATCTTTCACGCGAATCTTGCCCGAATACTTCGTCTTTTCCGCGAACGGCGTTTCTTTGTATTGCCGCATGTAATTGATTTCAATCAGCCATTCGTCCGTAAAGTTTACGCATACGCCGTAAATTTTTCCGCTGTACGTATCTGCGTTCAATACGGCTTTCGCGTTCGCATAGCGATAATTATTCGTAATTTTCAACTCGCTTGCGCTGCTTGTGATTTTATCTACGCGATACCCGCTTACTTCTCCGCCCCTTGCGTTCACGAATTCGTCGCCCGTATATACGTTCGACGTGTGCCGGATCTGCAGATAATGCCATTCGTCGGTAAGGTTATCAGTCACTAAAAACAACGAATGTTTCTGATACTCTACCGTAATTTCGCAAGACTTGCTTGCCGAATCGGTAGACATAACAATGTTCTGCGGTTGCACGTATTTTACGCCGTACTGTCTTTCAAACGCTTCCAGCGGCGCATTGACTTCGCTGCCGTATTCCGTCATAAAATTCGAATAGTCGTTATAGCGTTTCAATTGAGAAAGCTTCACCGCTTTTCCCGTGCTTTTCGTTACGTCCGGCGTGATTGTTTTTCCGTCGCGCGATACGGCAAAGCCGCCGTAATACACGTACTTCATCTGATATTCTTCGTCGGGAACGATTTGCGCAACTGCCGTGATGTTCAGTCCGAACAAATCCGATTGATACTTCACGGGAATCCGCACGTTCAATCCGTTATCTTCGATACTTACGCCCACCAGCGCGTCCGAATCGCCCGTTACCGTGAAATCCTCTTTCTTCAAATCGAACAGCCAGCCGCACGAATTCAAAAGCCGTTCCTCTATATCCGAATACTTATACGTAAGCGTAACCACCCCGTCTTTTTCGTTTACCGTGGCGGTATAATAATTGATTTCAAGCGCGTTGTCCGCTTCGTTGTTTTTTATCGTTATCGAAAAATCTTTATATCGGAATTCATCGTAAACAACCGTCAGATACCCTTTTTCTTCCGCTTCGTTATATACGTATTCATAACCGAGGGCTTGCCGCAAAATTTTATCGCCCGCGTTTATTACCTGCCCCGTTTCACTGTCGTACGTTCTCTTTTTCGATACGATATTGAATTCTGCTAAACTTTTTATTCCGGACAAATTGTACATCGCCCTGATTGCCGAAAATTTGTTATAAGCGGCAACCTCGCCGATATTGTATATTTCCGACTTCGTTTCGTAATTTCCCGAAGATGAATACGCTTTATAAATTACTTCAAGCGGCTTTTCTTCCGTCGTGGAAATGCCTACGCCGCTGCACATACTCGTTCTTAAACTATCCGCAAGAGAAGAATTGTTTTTAAGTATCTGTTTCGTTATATCCTGCAAAGAAGAAGCTTGCACGTTGCTTCTGAATATAGAAGTAATGCTTTCCCTTTGATATGACACAGCTCTTGCATTATTACTATTATACCAAAATTCTTCTTCGCGGTAGTATTGCAATACTTCAACATAAAAATATAATTTCGTTGCTTTCGCCGTTGTAGGAAAGTCAAAATAAACGGTATATTTTCCGTCTGACTGACTCATCATAAACGCATTACGTACATTCGAAGTGTACGCTCCGGTCAACGAAAAACTTTTATTTACAAAGTTATGTGAATCCGTTCCGGTCATCCACCGACTGAATGTACCGCTATTATTCAGCAAATAGAATCTTCTGCCGATTATTCCACTTTGCGTTGCCGCGTTTATATCCTGCGTTGCCGGATCTTTCGTCGATACAGTCGCGCACAACGCATAATAATTTCCGGATTGATTATATCTTTGAACGGCGGGAATACTTGTTACCGATTTAAGCGTGAGCTCTTCAAGATTTTTATCGCCTAAGGTCTGAATATCAGACGGTATTTCAATTTCCGCAATATATTGTGAGGAACCGACGTAGCTTCTCGGCACAACGTTTGAAACCATCGAAAGCGCTTTGTATTCCTTCGTAGGATCTTTCCCGACGTACTTATCGTAAATCTGCGCCAATGCGGACGGCGCAGTTCCTTCGTCAAGCAAAATTTTCGTTGCCGATACCACCGTGTGTTCGTCGCTGACCGCCGAAGTCGCCGAGCAAGTCGCCGTCAGCCGACCGCGCTCGTACACGTTCAGATACATATCCACATACACCGAAGCCGTGCCGCTTTTAAACGTCATTACGCTTTTTGCAAACGAAACGCTTTGCGTCTGCCCTTCCGTATCGCTGTCCGTCAAAGTCGTTCCGTCGTGTCCGCGCTGTATAAACGCGCCCTCGCTGTTACTCGCAAGCGTTACCGTTACGCTTTCGTTTATACCCAACGAATCTTCCGATACGATTAAATTAAAACGAATCCGATACCGTTGTTCGATTTTCGTTGTGGAAATCACCGGATCGCCGCGAAAGTAAAACGTTCCGTCGTATGCGCTCGCTTCACGTCTGATCGGCTGAATCCCGAATACCGCAAGAAGAATCAAAAGTGCCGCCGCCAGAATCGAAAACAAAACTATTCTTTTTTTTATCGCCGTTTGTTTCATTTTTCCGTTTCCTTACAATCAATAGTAACCCGTCCACGGGCTTTTCGTAGTATACGTTTTTTCGTACAATTTGTACGAAGTCGCGTCCGTCGTAGTCACTAATATTTGCGCCGTTACCGTAACGCTGTCGTCCGCCGCGGTAAGCTTTTCACTCTCTTCCGGAATCACGTCGTATCTGTACGCACCGCGTATATCCGGCTCTTCCGACTTCTTAAACGTCAGCTTCGCGATTCCGTAGTTCTCTACGTGGATTTCCAATAGCAGCACTTCTTCCGTCGAATATAAATGTCCCGATTTTATTCGCACGTCGAACGCCTCTTCGTCAAACTCGAATTCGCCTTCCATAATCTTGCCGATCAGATCGGGATTCGTTTCCGCGGGCTTGTCGTTCCTCTTCACCGCCCGCACGATGATCGGCGTTAGAATCAAGCCTAAGATAAACGTTACGATCGATACGATTATGCTCGCTTTGCTCCATTTTGTTTTTCCGCTCATTTCACTTCTCCACTAACGTATTTTCGCGTGTTGCCTGCCACGGATCTTCTCCCTTCCAGATTGTATCGAACGCGCCCGCAGCTTCCCCGTTTACGCTGCCTATTTTATACATTCGCGTACCCACGTACGCGTATAAGTCGATTTTACATTTTGCCGTGTTTCCGAATATTTGGCACGGCGTGAGATCGCACGGCTTCAATCGGTACAATTCGTATTTTTCCGTTTCCGTGTATACCGTCTGCACTTCGTATTCCAGCGGAACGCTGCCAAAGCCTTGCACGTTCGCAATCAGTTTATCCGCTCCGCAACCCGCCGCAAACTTCACTCGCCCGTCTTTTAACCGCACCGTGCAGTTGCTTCCGTCTATGTTCAGCTGCACGCTTGTTACGCCGAGCTGCTCCGGCGTTTTCGCCGCGTCCAGAAGCACCACCGCTTGCCGCACCGGCTCTTTTTTCGATTCGTCCTCTTGTTTCCCTTTCACCGCTTTCACTATTATCGGCGCGGTGATCACAACCCCTAACAGCACCGTCGCCGCCGTCAGTATTCTTCCCGTCCGTTTCATTTCCTTTCACCGCTCCTTTTTGCTCCGTTTCTTTCGGGAAAGTACCTTGCAAAGGCACTTTCCCAAACCGAAACATTTTACCTGCCCCCTTACTTGTCGTACGTTACCGTGTACGTTTTCGCATACGTTCTGATGTCGCTCGACGAAATATCTTTATCGTTCGCGTGTTCGAATACAATACGCACATACTTCGCGTCGGACGGCAAAGTCGAATCTTTCGCTGCCTCGTAATCCACTTTCAAAGCAGTTGTTGTTTTTTTCAGAAATGCTTTGTCCGCGTCGTAGTAGAAGATATTGTACGAAATATCTCCCGCCTTTTCGTCTACGTCCACCACAAGACCTTTCACCGGCACGAAATCCTTCGTCCGCCATGCCGTCGCGCCCGATTTGTCGCGCCCCGTTTCCGTATCGAGCAAGCCCGTTTCGTAGCCGAACGTTGAAGAAACGTCTTTCGTCTTTTCTCCGCCGATCTGCTTCACCAACGCCGCGCCGCCTAAGCCTACGCCCAATACCGCCATAATGCCGATCGCGACTCCCGCGACCTTACCGTTTTTTGCTTTTGCCATTGCTAAAAGCCTCCTGTTATTTTTTCCGCGGTTGTTACCTCGCGGTTTTAACGTTTTTATGCAGTCCCGGCAACTTCCCCGCGTTCAGGGCGAAAGCGGAAATTTGGGAACACCGCTTCGCCCCTAAGGCTGCCACCCGCCCGCGCTTTCACGCTTTGCGGGTACATATATAGCAAACGGCTTTTCGCAAAACCGCCTTGCTTAATTTTCGTGCGCCCCTTCTTTCCCGTACTTTTCGCCGAGCCAACGCTCTATCTGAATCTTCGAAGTGGCGATCCATTCCCCAAACGCTGTCAAGCGCACGTAATAAAAATCCGCTACCGTCGCTTCGCTCTCTTCCCCGATTGCTTTTTCAAACGCCTTTTTGCGTTCTACAAGAATTTCCGAGCGATCCTCGAATCTCCAAAAGTAACGTTCTTCTACTTCGGGCTTAAAAGGGCACTTTTTCCAACGTGAGAGGTCCGCTAAAAACGCGCGCCGCCCATCCCGTACGTTCAACGGATATTCCGTGATAAATTCGCACGGCTCGATTTCGATTCGCGGGGCTTCGTACCCGTCCGCTTCCGCTTCTTCGAATCCGACGTCGGATTTTTCTTCTTGCGCTTCTTGCTCTTGCGCCCACTCGTCCGCTGCGCTTTCGATTGCTTGCTTTTCCGCTTCAAGGTCTGCCGCCGCGTCATAATACGGCGTTTCGTTTTCGTCAAAAGTATCGTCGAATAAATTCGTCTGCCCGGGCAGTTGCTCGTTGCTTTCAATCACGCTCTCGCCCGGCTCGGTTTCCCCGCGCATAATTTCCCGCCTGCGTTCTTTCTGTTCCGCACGCTTCGCGTTTTCTTCGGCGCGGAATTTCTTTGCCTTTTCCAATATCCGCTCCGCTTCTGAATCTTCCATATAAATGAAACCGACGCTGTCGCGCATGTAATTTTTCACCGCCCGCATATCGTCAACCGTCATATCCGCATTGAAATATTTCCGGTTTTCTTTCGGCACGCTTGCAAGCTCCACAAGCTGCGACATCGAATAATCCGCGTATTTCCTTTCGATAAAATTCACGCTGTCGCCTTTCACTTGCACGAACTCTGCTATCCGGACAAGGTTTGAAACCTTCGTTTGCGAAAACCCGAACGCGTATTTGCAAAACTCTTCGAATCCCGCGTAAGAAAACGGTGTTCCCGTTTCGTCCACCACTTCGCGCCACTGCTCCGCCGCTTTCATCTCTTTCAGCCGCAAGCCCAAAAGGCAAAAGTCTTTCACCGTATCGCGCGCATATTGCGCAACCCGCTCGCAGTCCGCTTTCAACTCTTTTTGTTCGTATTCTTGCGCATAACGGAAACGCAGAAAATCGAAATTCGCGCGGTCTTTAAACTCAATCAATTCGTTTTCGCTCATTTCTTTTTCTCCCCGCTCACCGCCGATACAAACTTTTCAAAACAGCTTTTGCAGCAGCCTTCCGAGTAAATCGGCTTTTCCTTTCCGCACACGTCGCAAAATTGCGCGATCCCGAACGCCGCTTCCGTTATGTTTGCGCTTGCCGCCACATACTTCCGCGCCCGTTCTGCCTGTTCCTGCGTTGCGTAGTCCGTCGAGCTGAAAAACCGCCCGCCGTTCTCGCAAGCAATGTATAACTTAAATCCCATTTTTTGCAGCCTTCCTTTCGTTTATTTTCTTCCATGCGTTCCCTGCATGTCGAATTCCATGTTATTAGCCTTTCGCCTTCTCTTCCCCGGGCATTTGCTTTTCGTCAAAAATATTCAACTGCCCTTCGAGCTGTTTCGCTACCGTTTCCGTTTTCTCTCCTTCGCCTCGTCTGACTTGTGCCGCTTTCGCTCTGATTGCCGCCGAAATTATTTCCGAGGGCTTTTTCACTGCGTTCGCCGCCGTGCTCAAATCTTCTCCCGCCTCTCTTCGGTATACGCCCGACTTCGATTCTGATTCTACGCTCGGCGGAATATCTCCGTTTCGCACCAATTCCAAAAAGGCAAGCGTTACAAGCTCCGTTCCGAAATTGTACGTTTGCAATATGTACCGCGTCAGCCGCTCGAATTGCGCCTCGAAATCGTCGCGATCGATTTGAAACTTCTTCGATAGATTCCGATATTTCGTTTCGATTTTTTGTTCCGGCATTCACTTCAGCCCCTTTGCTTTTATAATCTCTTTACTTTTATTTGGATTTGTGATATAATGAAGAAAATCTAACAAAGGAGGGAAAAACGATGAGTATTTGTCCTTTTATGTCAAAGGCAAACGCGATAGTGGAATGTACAGAGGACTGTGAACTTCATTTTCATGAAGGTTGTACTTTCAAAATTTTGCCAACCACTATTACAAGCGCAGATGAAAAATTAAACAACATTTATCATTGCTTGTATTCGATTTCCGGAAGCGTTTCTTCTTTGAACCAAAAAAAGAAATGAAAATTTAATATTTTTCAATTCTTCCTGCACGGTTGCCGCCGTGCAGGTTTTTTTGTTTTTCCCGCCTCTTTGTTATTTTTTCTGCGCCGGATCGAAAAACACTTCCGTTTTCAACCGCTCGCAAAGCTCGTGCGCCGTTGGTATGATTGAAACTTTCACTTCTTTCGAAATCACGTCGCTTTCTAACAAATGCACCATTTCATTCAACGCTTCCGAAATACTACGCCATTTACCGTCCCACAACCCCGCGTACGGATTTTCCTTCGTCGGTTTCTTGTAAAAGTTATCCATTCCTTTTTCTCTCCTTTTCACCCTTTCGTTTTTTGTTTCGTTCGCTTTGGCTTTTTGCGGCTATGCCGCAAATTCGGGAAAAGAAACGGCGAAGGTTTTCTTGCCAAAACCTCGCCGTTCTTTCCTATATCATCACCAAGCCTCTCGGCTCGATTTTGACGATGTAACTTCTCCGGCAAGACTGAGAATGCATTTCCCCAAAGTTTGGGATTTCGCTTATATTATATTCCAAAGTTTTGGGGAAGTCAAGTGTTTTATACCAAATTTTTGTAAAATTTTTTTTGAGGCAAACAAAAATGAGCTTATTTCTTTCAAATTTTAGAAAATTACTTCAAACTTCTGATAAAACACAAACTGAAATTTGTGCTGACTTAAAGATAAGAACTCAAAAACTTTCGAATTGGAAAACAGGATATTGCGAACCTAACTTCGACGATATGATTATGCTCGCCGACTATTTCGGCGTAACTACCGATTATCTTTTAGGAAGAACAGACGACGATTCTATCGTGTTTTCGAAAAGCGCGCCTGCGCCCCTGCCTGCCGATCAGCAGGAACTGAATATTTTGTTTCAATCGCTTGCGCCCGGCTATCGCACGCAAGTTTTGGAATACGCGAGATATATGGCGGAACGTTCCGGCGTAAATCTTAAGAATACCAAAAAAAGGGGGTGAAAATATACAAAGTGAAGATTCCGAAATTTAACTTTTAAATTTCGGAAAAAAAGCGTTTGTTTCATTCGGTTGTTTTTTATTGTACAATAGTCCTATCGAACAATAGGAGAAATCGGCAATAATGAACGATCAGGAAAGGAAGGTGATCGAAACCGTTTTGGACATGTTGCACGGACTTATCGGGCGCGCAGACGCGTCGGAAGATTTTCGCCCTATTTTGCAACTTTTCCCGGGCGGCAAGGTTACCGAAGCGGCGGATCTTCCGCCGGGGAATAGTGAAGAAGAAAAAGAAGGCATTGTAAAATTTACCGATAAGGAGATAAAATCAATGCCAATCACACTACAAAAAATAATGCGTGTAGGAAAATTCCGAGTACACGTAAGAAAAAGAAAAACAGCAGACAACAAATTCACCTACGAGCTTCGATACAGAAAAGACGGTTACAATATCGAAGCTTGCGGCAAAACAAAAGAAATCGCAAAAGCTAACTTTTTAGAAAAGGCGCGGACGGCTACGCCGAAGAAGAAAAAGGAAAAGAAAGATTCGCTTTCTTGCTTCCCCACTACTTTCACGGCGTTTTCTATGTACTACTTCGAACGTTTCCGAACGCGGAAAGTTACCCCGCAAACCTACGAAAAAGATCTCGTTCGTTTCAACAAGTATCTTGCACCGTTTTTCGGGGAAATGAATTTCGAAGATATAACGCCTACGCATTGCCAAAATCTTTTAGATTCTGATACGCTACAAGACAAGTCGAGAACGTGCGAGGATTTGTACGGGCTTATGTCCGTAATTTTTAAAGCCGCGGCAGCACATGGGCTGATGACTAAAAATCCGCTTGATCTTGTGATTAAGGTGAAGCACGTCCGCACTCATGGAAAAGCGTTGACGAACGACGAAATTTCGAAAATGATTCGAGATCTGAGCGGAAGCACAATCGAATTTTCGTGCATGCTTATGCTTTGCACCGGAGCGCGCCCGAACGAGCTTGAAACGGCGCGAATCGACGGAAAATTCATCGTGATGAAAAACAGCAAACGCAAAACGCGGGAAATCGAATACAAGAAAATCCCGATCATCGATCTGCTGCGCCCCTATCTTCCGGCGGGCGGCGATATCCCGAAAATACCTTTGCGGAACAATTTGGAACGGAACTTTGCGAAAACCGTGCCGAATCACAAACTTTACGATCTGCGCACGACGTTCAACACGAAATGCGAAGAAGCGGGCGTGGCAAACACGGCGCGCATGAAGTTTATGGGACATTCGCTCGGAACGTTGCGCGATACCTACACGGATCTTTCGGACGAATACCTTTTGCGGGAAGGCGCGAAGCTGAACGGCGAAATGAAATTCTGCCCCACGCTTGCCCCAAAAAACAAAGATTAAAAATAAAAACGGGCGAAAAACCGCCCGAAAACAAATAAAAAACCTTAGAGATATGCCATTTTCACATATCTCTAAGGCAAATTTTGGTGCCGGTGGTGGGGGTCGAACCCACACGATGTTGCCATCACGGGATTTTGAGTCCCGCGCGTCTGCCAATTCCACCACACCGGCACACAGCACATTATTTATTATAATCAATCCGTCAAAAAAAAGCAAGCGATTTTATCACGGTTTTCATAAAATTTAATAACTTGCGCCCTTTTATGCCAATCATCGTACAATCGGAATATTTAAGATTATCGATTTTTTGTATTTTCAGCCGAACATCCCTTAAATTCTCGCGGACAAATTACAAATTATCCTTATCGTATGAAAAACACAGAGCGCCGTCGGTATTTGCGCCGACGGCGTTCTGTCCGTCAAAAATCAAAACGTTTCCATCAGCCGTTCCACAACTGCTTCCGGAAGTTTACTGCGATAAACGAAAAACAACGCTGCTTCGTTTTCGTTTTTCAGTTCCTGAAGCTCACGATTCGCCGTGATAATCACGGCGTTTGTTCCGTCGCACCCCGTCAGAATTTTCTCGGCGCGTTTTTTCCAGGCGTCGAATTTACTTTCGCGCCGATGCGTTACGGCAATTTCGTATGTTTCTCCGGGCTTGAAATCGATGCAAAGCGTTACGCAGTCGGCATAAATTTTCTCCGCGGCTGCTTCTTTTCCGCCGATTTTCAGGGCAATATTTCCCTTTTCCGCGTTCACGAACTGCAAACGGATTTTTCTTTCCGAAGGAATCACGCCGCCGTCTCCGGACGAAGTAATGCAAAGCGACTGTATCGTTTCTCCGCTTTCCGTCGTCGTTTCCCGGGCGATAAACTTCGTGAAAAATTCGCCGTCCCTGTTTTCCGCACGTGCGTCCTCATACATCTCGTATTCGCCGTTTCCGTCGAAAATTTTCACCGTAAGCGTTCCGGGATTCGGCGTTCCGTTTCCTTTCGCTTCGGAAAGCGGCAGAATCGTACCGCTCTTCGCCAGCACGGGAATACTTTCCAGCGTGCGGAGCAGCGTTTTTTCTTCGCCGTTCGCATTGCCTATTTCGTAAACGTCGCCCGTGAAAATATCCGTCCAGCGCCCTGCGGGCAACCACGCTTTTACTCTCGCAAACCCGTCTTTTTCTTCCGGCGTTACCACGGGCGCCACCAGCAGAGCGCCCCCGAAATAATATTCGTTACCGTAATCGTAAGCCTCCTTGCAATCGGGGTGATAATAATACGTCGGTTCCATCAGCATCTCCGCGTTTTTATTCGCCTTGTACGCGCATGTGTACAAAAACGGCAACAATTTATGGCGCAGTTTCATCTGTTCTTCCAATAACGCACCCGTTCCGTTTTTATAAAACCATGGTTCTTTCGTAAGCGTCGGCGCCGAAGTGCTGTGATAGCGGTTAATCGGCGAAAACACGCCGAATTGCGCATGGCGCAAAAACAGCTCGCCGTTATGTTCGCCCAGCATATGCCCGCCGATATCGTGGCTCCACCAGCCGTAGCCGATATTGCTCGCCGTTGCGGTAAAATACGGCAGATATTTCAGCGTGCGCCACGTAATCACCGTATCGCCGGAAAATCCCAGCGGATACCTATGCGAACCTACGCCCGCATAGCGCGATAATATCAGCGGCTCGCGGAAATTTTTCGCGTTATCCAGATAATGATAATGATTCAGCGCCCACAACGGATCGATGCCGAGTTTCCCCGCCGCTTTTCCCTGTTGCCAGTCAATCCACCAGAAATCCACGCCGTCCTTTTCATACGGCTTATGCAATACGGAAAAATACGCGTTCGCAAACTTCGGGTCGAAAATATCAAACTTAATCTGCTCGCCGGAAGCGGCGTCCGCGCCCACGGCTTCCGCCATTTCCGCATACATATCTTCAAACCATCTCACGCCGTCCGCCGGGTGCAGATTCAGCGTGATTTTCAGCCCTTCCGCCTTTACCAGCCGCAGAAATTCTTTATAATCGGGAAACAGATCCTTGTTCCAGGAATATCCCGTCCAGCCGCTCGCCCCGCCGTAAAACTCCGTGTTTTTTCCGCTTTCCGTAATTTTTTTCTGTTCGTCCAGATGCACGGAATAATGCCAGTCCATATCCACCGTAGCCACGCTGAGCGGAATTCCCCGCTCCTTGAAGCGGTTTAAAAGCGTAAGATATTCCTCGTCGGTATATTCGAAGTATCTGCTCCACCAGTTACCCAACGCAAATCTCGGCACAAGCGGAACGGTGCCGCAAATCATATACAGCGCCTTCACCGCGCCGCGGTAATCTTTTCCGTAAGCAAAAATATATTCGTCCGTGCCGTCGGCGTACTCTTTTTCGATTTCTCCGTTCCGATTCAGCGTTTCGCTGCCCGAATCGTCGTACACCGCAACGCCCGTTTTCGAACAAACGCCGTAATCCGGCCGAATTTTCTTGCCCGTTCTGATATACAAATCCCCGTCGCATTCGTCCAGCGTTCGATACGTCCCCAAAAGATTTCCGTCGTTGCAAATCGGCTTTTCCTCCGTTTCTCCGCTCAAAACAATACGGCAATCTCCGCGATTTTCTCTTATCAACAAAGTCGCGCCCGCCGTTTTCACTTCTAAAGCGCCCTCGTTTTCCGTTGCCGTAAACGACTGCGGCGGCATATTGCGAAACCAGACGGAAAGCGTCGCGCCGTCGCGGAATTTTTTACGCTCGCTGCGTTCCAGCCTGAAAAGCCGCTCGCCGAGCACGGTTACGCGGTAATTTTTCCATAATAAAACGTTTTTTTTGTTTGCCACAGGGGCGGTTTTTGCAATCAGATGCTTATCCAGCATAATTTTACTCCTTATATTTATATTTTTTTGTGCGCTGCCGGCACTGTTATTTTTTATTCGTCAAAAATTTCTGCTTCGCCCGATAATACGTATTCAGCGAATTAAATCCGCAATCGAGCGCCACCGACGTAATTCCGACGGATGAATTTTCCATCCGTTTCACTGTTTCCCGAATCCGCAAACGGTTCAGATAATCGGAAAATCTCATTCCCGTATATTTATTGAACAGCGTAGACAAATAGTTTTTCGAGTATCCGAAACGCTCCGCAACGCTTTCCACCGAGATATTTTCCGTAAAATGCTTATCAAGATAGCGCAATAAATCGATAATCAGCTTGTCCGCCGATTGATTTTCCGCCTCTTTCAACGGATACATCCGCCCGAACGCGCCCAGAAACATGCTTGTCATGCCAAACCGTTCGCAAGCGGAAAACGATTTAAAATTTTTTACGCACTCTTCCACGAAGCGAAAGATCTCCTCACTGCGCCCTTCGATGTACGGCAGAATAAAATCAAACTGCTTTTCGCCGAACTCCTCCGTAAACGCCCTTTTGTAATCGGAACCGAATACCAACGAAAAACAACGATTTTTCTCCGTTCCCGCCGCGTAATGCACCACAAAACCGGGAATAAACAATACGTCGCCTTTCTTCGCGCAATATTCCTCGCCGTCGAGAAGCAGTTTCAACCGACCTTCAACAACAAAAATAAACTCCCAGCTGCTGTGAAAATGCAGCTGGCAGCTTAAATCGCGCATATCCCTGCAATAAAAGTAGTCCGCTTCGTCGGAATACCATTCGTATTCGTTCGCTTCCCGTTTTTTATTCATT
>OKSC01000866.1_pt1 | contig 32803 bp, 15 predicted proteins | sample 1601161 | NCBI WGS metagenome assembly OKSC01 (sample SAMEA3541552, study PRJEB24748) | human gut metagenome | biome: human gut; feature: human-associated habitat; material: faeces | place: China | collected 2012 | reverse complement strand
CGTATAAATGTGTATTATTTTACGCTTTTTGTGTAAATTGGTATATAGTCACCTTATTTCTATGATTGTATTGATATTCAAATAAGAAATTTCAATGATAATCCTATCCCCGATTTTTATGCAGGTGTGGTCGATAAAGTAGGAGACTGAAAATGTATTTCTTTTCTTCACCTACTTTAGAAATCCATGATTAAATCTCTTTTGTTATCTTTGTGACAAACAGTTATAAAATGGCAGCAGAAGATAACAGAAACATAGCGGTTCCTCAAACAGGTATGAACCGAGATCTGCATCCGTCGAGTCTTACGGATCAGCATTATACGTTTGCCTTGAATGCCAACATCGAATCCGAGGATGGTAATGTTGGGATGAGATCTAACGAGCACAGTAATCTTAAATGCATTGATTTCGATGGGTTTAAGGTTATTGGTTACAAGAATGATCTTACTTCGGGCAATATCTATTTTTTTATAACAAATCCTGAAACAGGCGTATCTAAGATAACTTATTTCAAGCCTGAATCCGATACAAGTATCTTATCCGATTCCGATATAGAATCTATGGTAGAAGGATCGGAGTCGTTGTGTTCTGGCATGAAGACCTTGCTGGAAGACAACGAGCAAGATCCGTGCCTTAAGTTCTCTATCTATCATCCTATAAAAACCATAGAAATAAAGACAGAGAAATGTGGGAAATGTATTTACTGGACTGACGATTATAATCCTCCCAGGTATGTTATTGTAGACAAGGCTCTGACTCCTGATGATGAAGGTGATATATGGTATCATTATCATGGGTATAAGATATGCGATAAAGAATACGATAGGAAAAAGTTCATGCAGGAGAATGGTTGTTTTCTGGCATGTGAGAAACTTAGGGTGTTTCCGCTACTCAAACCCATGTGCATAGAGCCGGCTCAGATAGAGTACGGGGGCAGCCTGCGCTCAGGCGTCTATCAGGCTACTGTGGCTCCTTGTGACGAGTTTGGAAACGAGCTTGGAAGTTATTCTAATCCTACTAATCCTGTACCTATATTCGATGAACAGTATATTACTCAAAAAGATGGCAAATGGGGAGAACGTACTAATTTAGGTATTAGATTCGTCGTATCTAACATAGATCGTCAAGTTGAATATTTTAAGGTTGTTATCATTCAAAATACAGTAGGATACAACGGAGAAACTCAACCGGTTGTTGATTACTTTGTAGAAGGTATTCATCCTGTATCAGAAAAGACTATATTGTATTATTCGGATCTTAATAACAAACGTACTACATTCGAACACATATCCTTGAAAAAACCTGTGTATAACACATCAAGGGGGATTGTGGCTGTCGGGAATCGTCTTCTTCAATATGGTCTTACGGCGGAAAAAGAATGGAATTTACAGCCTGTAGTTTCCCTCATGGGACACTTCCTTCAATGGCAGGCATCGGTAGCCCACGAAGATCTGTATAAGGATGGTAATGCCTGTTCATTGTATGTGGGGTATATGAGAAATGAAGTGTATCCGTTTGCTATTTCTTTTAAGTGCTCCAACGGTTATAAAACTCCGGCATTTGTGTTAATACCTCCCCCTTATAAAGATGCTGCGGCAGAAATAGAAAATAAGGATACCGATAGGGTATATAAGTCCATAAACCAATATGCTCCACCTTGTTCAGGGCAAGAGCGTAAATTCAAGTGGCAGTATTATAATACGGCAGGAGATCCGAAGGATTTTGATGATGAAGAAACCGGACAAGAAGAATGTAAGAATCCGGCTACTATCGGTCAAACTATAACATTGCAAAATGATTTTAAAACTTATACGAACGTTAGTTTTACATTCAGAAGTCAGATTATAATAGATGAGGTGATTAATTATTTTTCATCTAATATAAAAGACATCGCATGTAATACCGCTACAGAAGAACCTAATAATGCTGCTGCCAACGAAATATGCGATATATTCAACAGCTACGGAGAACCTGACGATCATAATACGGAGGAACAAAAAGAAGCTATAGATGGTATCGAGGCTCCTGAGTTTGGAGCCGAGTGTACTGATGCGCATCGCCAGTATTCGCTTATTACGGCTCCGGTAGATCGTATTGTGGGTTTCCGTGAAGAATATACGTATAAGGAGCTTGAGGATATGGAGCACGTATCCACCGACTACCTATATACTACCGGCGGTGAAAAGCAGGATAAATATTCTGTGTTATTTAACTGGGAACTACAGGAACAAATGATAGAGTTCATGGACAAGTATTTCTTTGCCGATGACGAAGATGGCGGTCATTGGGCTGGATTCTGGTCGGGAGATGATGGGACTAAGGCGTGTGCTGTATATGATTCTCTGTTACAACCGTCTGTTATATTACAGTCTATAGCCGAAGCTATTTATGTTCTGGATTCTATGCCGTGTACTTGCGGATGTTTTATAGAAGAGCCTTGTCTTAATCCTACTGTTGCCAGAAGCGATTATAACTCATTCCAGTCATCTTCTACACTTCTTGGAGCATACCTTCTTATGAATGATGTGTGGAATAACGATAAAGAAGATGAAGAGGGGAAGGTTTGTTTTAATGGAAGATGTCTTCCAGATTGGCGTGCCGGACGTTCTTCGAGCACTATACACAACGACGCCTACAGGTCAAGGATAGCGCCTGGAGCCCTGATAAGGGACACCTGGCCTGAGATAGAGAAGAAGATAGATGATTATTCATATAATTTCCTTGATACCGGTTACGTTCCAGAAGGAGATTACGGAGATGGATGGACCTGGGATTCTTATGCTAATTTAGCTGACAATAACGTAGGTGCTCTTATTCCTGAAGATGTTAAAGGTTCTACGATGTTTACATCAGAGTTGTTGGTATGGAGGTTTACGAAATGCGTGCTTCGTAACGCCCGTTTCCTTCATATTGCAAGACCTAAAGAATGGGATGATCCTGATTTCCCGGCCAAGGACAAAGTTCTTTATCTGGAATCTTTGGGTAAAATAGATGGTCTTATGGATGCTGTGTCCACACAATATGTCCGTCTTTCTTTTTGGAAATCATTAGATCCAAGATACAAAGGAAGCAATAGGAAGATAGATAAGGATGATCTCAACTTTGATTGGGAGAAGATTATGGATGAAGGCGATAATTATGTTATTGTTGGAGCATCCCGTCCTTACTTTGGGCACATAGGCGAATCTTTCTTCGATAAGTACCCTGATGGATTGTATGTAGCCATAGACTGCCCTATCGTATCATGCCCTTGGATTTTTACTGTCCGACAAATTGATTTCTGTAAGGTTAAATACAATGGAGAAGAGGAGAACAGTAAGAATCCGTCAAGAGGTTTGGTAGGCACATCTTACGTCCTTGGTAAAACTATATACCCCTATATTTTTGGTATCAGAGAAAAGGAAATAGACCGGATAAATGTACGGGCAAAAGAAATATCGTTAAGGGCCACAGTAGAATACGCCAGCCAGTGTACGATATGCGGGGATCGTCCCATAAACTGCGCTCCAAGGAAATACAAGTACGGTGATTTCGCTTACTGGGAATCGTCTGAGAAGTATCCTGCTAATTTTGAACTGTATGACAGTAGTAAGGTTAAGATAAGTGATCATGGCTATGAAGGCAATTCCAAGAAAGCTTACGACAATATCGTATCCAAGCTTACTGAATACTACGGTTCCCCTTCTACGGATGATAAGGGAATGATGTCTTTTAAAGGTCATAAATATGGTACGGTAGATACCAGTACTGTCTTTTGTCAACAACCTATCCGGCATTATAAGTTCCCGGACAACGATCATATGCTTTTCATGAATCGGGATGTTAGGTCTTATGATGTTCCTTCTGATATTTATCCTATAGGAATATTAGTAGACGAGGATATGATTAACGTCTTCCTTGATTTTGCTGTAGATTCCGGATTGATAACCAAAGAGCAGCGAGATATGGTTACAGGCTATGAGATATATAGAGGTGACAGACGTCTTAATCGTTCTGTCATAGCTACTGGAATAGCTTATGACATGTATAAATATTCGGGTCAAAATTCGAATCTTAATCTGTATCCTAATTATCCGTATAATGATTTATCGGATGACTCTTTTAATTACGCAACTGAAAAAAGGGTATCGTTTATAACCCACCCATTTTTCAGAAGAGGAAACGTGTGGTATGCATTTAGTTCTCCTGATATTTATTTCAATAAGCCTGAAACCCCTACGGAGGTGGCTATAGAAGGTTTTATAAGGGGAATGTCTGTAGGAAACTTTGATGAGGTTGAAGATCATCCCAAATGGACGATATTAGGGAAACAATCATATAAGATGGCGGCTACGTTGGCTAACATCGAATCTACGGCCACCATAGCTTCTCAGATAGCGGAAGAGCTTATGAACCGTTCTACGTCTGCGTATATAGGTGTGATAGGTAATATCAATATGGCAATGATATTTGCTTCAATGATTGCCACCATATCTGATACGCTTGCTAAAAGACCGGTATTGTATGGTAAGTATAGATATGATTGGCTCACGACATTCATAAACAATGGCCCAAGAAGAAACCATGCTTTTTATTACACGTCTGTAGGTTACTACAATAGCATGATGGGCTTCGATGATACGGCTCCATACGAACAAAACAGATTAAGGGGATTGGCTAACACCAAGAGTCTTAAATCAGGTATGTACCCCATATCCGACCCGTCTACGACATCATCTTGGGTTACTGGAGAAGATGTGGGTGATGATAGCCAAAACGCTTCAAAAGATTTCTTGTTTATAAATAACATAGATAGAGAATCTTCTATGTTCTTGTCTTTTGGAGATCCGGGGGAAAAGGATCCTGATACGAGTATCTTAAATTCAAAGTATCTCGTATCGTATCCTATGCAGGCTCAGGTATATGATACAAGTCGTATCCATGACCCTGTTATCATGGCTTCTGATGCCGGATCTAAAGAGTCTTTTGAAAGGACGAAGATGTTGTCTTATATCTGTTCTCCGTATATGAAGCTTATGCGATACAGGCCCGATCAGTATGGAGCTATAGAAGATATAAAATGGATATCAGTAGGAGGGTGTGGATTCTTCCAAGGAGGGAAGCAACCTTTGTTTGGCGGTGACACCTACATATCGAGGTTTTCCATGAAGCGAAAATTCCCATTTTTTTATAATACTGCTTTTGGTATAGGGGATATGATACCATTTGCTTACAATGATTACCGGAATGTTGGATTCCCTAAGTATTTCGTTAATTACGATACTGGAGAAGATATGCTTGAGCATACTGACAACGAACGTTTTAATAGCTGGACATCATCAAGCAAAGGAACGTATTCTTTTTATCCAAATAGAAAAAGTTTGTATAATTTAAATGGTGAAAATGAGGCTAAGAAATATGTGGATGGTAGATTTTATCTGTGGTCTTATGGTATTCCTCAATTCCTTGTAGAATCGGAAATAAACTGCAATTTCCGATTAGAAGGAGTAGAGCCTCATGAATGGTTTTATCCGGCTCATGGTGATTTTGCTTGGTGGACACAAGAAAAGAACGTGTCTATCCATAGGGACAATGATTACAAGATAAGTCCTATCTACTCATCAAGAATGACGTTGACACCTAATGTATTGCCGGCGACATACGAACGTCGTTTTTATGATTGTGCTTACCAGCGACCTAATGGTGTTATATGGAGTAGGGCTGACGTATCTGAAAACAGTCAAACAGATCCGTGGCTGACATACAAACCTATGGACTATCATGAGTTCCCAACCAGCAACGGGAAGCTTATTCACATGAAGCGTATCGAGTCTAATCAGATTCTTGTCAGGTTCGAGGACCAGGTTTCACTCCATAACGCCATAGACGTAATCAAGGAGCGCACCTCCCCGGGGCAGGCTGAGATGGGCACAGGCGGTCTGTTCGCGTCCCGGCCTCTGGAGTACAACACGACCGACCTCGGTTATTCTGGAACCCAGAGCACTGAAATAATTAGTTCAGAATTTGGTCACTTCTGGGTAGATACTAAAAGAGCACAGGTGTTTATGACCGATCCTAATGGACGTAATCTTAAGGAACTTAGTGTAGGTATCAGACATTGGCTTAAGCGTCATCTTCCGTTTAAGATTCTTAGATACGGAATAACTAATATCTTAACCGGTACAGAGATGACAGAAGAAGATACAGACAATAAATTTATCGGTCTTGGTCTGTCTCTTGGATGGGATAACAGGTATAAGAGGGTACTTATCACGAAAAAAGATTATATACCTGTTAAGAACCCGGCATATTATAAATATGATGGTGGAAGGTTCTTATACAATGAAACAGAGGTGCTGTCAAACGATAAGGAAATATCTTTAAAGGATGAACAATATTTCAAGGACGTGTCGTTCACTATCGGATATTCGTGTCTGAAACAAGAATGGATTTCTTATTATTCGTTCTGTCCTGACTATTATATAGAACAGCAACAATATTTCCAGACAGGAATAAACTTCCCGGCATCGGATGAAGAAGGTGGCTTATGGAGCCATTTGCTGACGAATAAGAGCTTTCAGACATTTTACGGAGCAACATATCCATTTATATTAGAAGTGCCGATAAAAGAGAAATATAACGGTTCTACGCTGGCTTCTGTTGAGTATGAGCTTGATGCAAGGAAATACGTCGATGATGTGAATTACACTCTTGACAGGAAAGTAGGTTTAGATACGATAACTATCTACAACGACACAAACAACTCAGGTGAAATTCATCTTGTTCCAGAAGAAAAGAATAATTTAGCACAACGTATATCATATCCGAAGATCGTAGGTGACCATACTGAGGTCCTGGATACTGAGGTATATAGAAGACATAAGTTAAATGACTTCTTCAACAGGGTTGACGATGACCGATCTGAAACACCTATCTGGATCAAGGACGATAACGATATAAATAAGTCGGTTAATTCTGATGCTCTTAATTTCAGACGGTCATGGCTGGACAGGTTAAGAGGAAGTTGGATGCTGATGAGGATAAAGAAAGTAATTAGCAACCGGAAGATTATATTCCAGTGGTTGATTTCTGAAGATAAGATTAAAAATAGATAATATGAGAAGGAAAGTTAGCATAGGGGGGGGGTAAAACTCCAACTTTTTCATAAGCGATTTTATCCGGCTGGCAATCGGAGGAAACAAGCGTCGAACTGCCAGCCGGCAAAGCCACAGGTTTATCACTGAAAAAAAAGGAACATGGGATAATTGTCATGAGAGTATAATGAAAGGAGGTGAGAGATGAGGAGAAGGGTGATGGGGGATCAGGTGGTGGTAGTGGAAGACCTGAAGAAAAGACGGCAGGATATATTGGTGGAAGTGATGGTTCTAATGGAGCAGGTGATATGCCTGGAATCGGTCAAGGGAGTACTACCAGATGCCCGTTCAATAATAAATTGTACGCCGGAGGTGGTGGAGGTGGTGGAGAATATAGTTCCGGATCAGCACCAGGTGGCGGTGGTATCGGTTATGTCGGAGATATTTCGAGAAGACCTACTAATGGAGAACCCAATACGGGCTCAGGAGGAGGTTCTTTTTATATAAGTGGTTCCAATGTCTCAGGAGGATGCTATTCTGGCGCAGGCGGTTCCGGTATCATAATACTTCGTTACATGAAATATAAATAAGACAATATGCTGTATATTCAAAAAAACATTCAGTTTTTGGAATTGGAACAAGAATTGCCTGATCCCTATCTTGTTGGCGACAATATCGAAAATTACGAAGATGGCGCTTATCTCCTGCTTAGTGAAGAGCAGGAACAGTATCATAACGACTATCCGGAGGCATCACCGCTCGAGTGTTGGTATATGGCACTGACACCAGAACCACAGCCGACACCGGAAGAACTGCTCTGGCGTGCCCGTGATGCCAAACGGCAGGAAATCTACGACAAAGACATTCATCATTATTATATTGATGAACAGGATGCATATGTCTCATTCGAGGAATTAAGAATGTATTTAGGTAAAGAGTGGAAAAAGAGATGGGGTAATCCAATTATGACTCTAAAATAATTTATCCAAATTAATACATTTTAAATCATTTTAATTTGTAAATCATATTTTAGTGTCTATATTTGCATCGTAATCAAGAGAGATTATAATATAAGACAGTGGTGATGGAAGGTGATGCTTCGGTTTGTGTCACAGGTTCGAGTCCTGTATTTTTCATGCAAGAAAAATTAGATCAGCTGGTAGATTAAAACCTCCTTTCAAACACCTTCCAAATTATCCCTGTTTTAACAACATATACAGATGGTGAGGAGTTCGGTTACTTCGAATTTAGCTCAGATGGATAGAGCGATACTCTTTTAAAGTATAGGTCGATGGTTCAAATCCATTATTTCATTGTTTACACTAACTTCAGCTTTTCCCTCATTGAGTATTCATTTTGATATATTTTTTTCAAGCAGTGGTAGTAATATCACTGCTTTTTTTGTATAACACTTTAAAGAAAACAACAAATGGGAAAGTTTAACAAAAAGGATGAAGGTGTTAAGCCTACGATCGTGAATCACATGGGAGAGAAGGCGTATAAGCCTAACGCAGAAGAAGAGTTGGTATCTACGGTAATGACTACCATGTTATCTGATTCTTATTATGAGAAAGAAAAAGATAAAGTAGAAAGAATTAAGAACCTTATGGATCAGGTGGATCCGTATTTTGCAGCACAAACAGCATTGTATGTTAGGAAAGAAGGAAAGCTTAGGTCAGTAACGCATCTTATGGCTTCTGTCATTGCCAGCAAAGCATCGGGTAAGGAATGGGCTTCAAGGTTCTATAACAAGATCATTATGCGTCCTGATGATATGAGTGAAATTCTTGGCTGCTATGCGGCTCTTAACGACAAAAATCCAAAGAAGTTAAGAGGTATATCCAGTGCTATTAAGAAAGGATTTAAGACGGCTTTGGAAGGTCTTGATCCGTACCGGATTGATAAGTATAAGATGGACAGTAGGGTCATTACTATGGTTGACCTCGTAAACTTATTTCACCCTAAAGGCAATCAGGCTAACAAAACGGCTTTCCAGTACCTTATAGAAGGTCGGTCTTTGTCTGGATTATACGAAAGCAAGATTCTTGAAAAAGAGATGTCTAAAGCCGGACAGGATAAGAAAGACAATAAGGAAAAGAAAGAAGCTTTAGGTGACGCTATTCGGGACGTGGTTTCTAATGTAAAAGGCATGCCTATTTTTAATATGGTTCGTAACCTTGTAAACATAATCAAATACGCGCCTGATCAAATAGATGAAGTTTGTAGGCAGCTTACAATAGAAGAGAAGGTACTTAATTCGAAGATGCTTCCTTTCCGTTTTGCTTCAGCTTTCAAAGAGGTTGAAAATATGGGCACTGATGGTTCCGATAATGATATTGTATTTGAGTCGGATAAAAAACGAGCTAAATTAACAGCGCGTAATAAATATAAGATTTTAGATGCGTTGGAGAAAGCCATAACCATCTCCTGCAAGAACTTGCCGGTATTGGAGGGGCGGTCGGCTATCCTGATTGACCACTCTGGCTCTGTACGTGGAGATATGGGAGGGTCTTCTGAGGTGTCTGCCTTTAGCAAAACAAATACGGCTGTCATTGGTAACTTGTTTGGCTGTATGATTGCTTCTGTGCTTCCTGACGTATTTATTGGTATGTTTGGTGACAAACTTATCAATTACGAATATGATAGAAGCAGAGGTGTTTTGTGGAACAACAAAAAATCTTTTACTGCCGGAGGAGAATGCGGTGGTGCTACCGAAAACGGTCTTTTTGCATTCTTGGAAAAGTGCGTTAAAGATAAGATCAAAGTAGATAACTTGTACGTTATTTCAGATATGCAGATAGGAGATGGCGAATCTATTGTATGGGAGAAAAGTTCCAATTATGAATATGGTAAATTCGCCGAACTTTTGAAAGGATTCAAGAAAGTGAATCCAAATTGCAAGATCGTTTCTATTTCTATTCAAGGATATGGAAGTGAGATGTTTTACAGAGGATCTAATATCTTGAACATAGCTGGCTGGTCAGAATCTATCTTCGATGTTATTAACAGCAAGTTCTGCGGATATAAGAATATGATTGAAGAAATTAAGAAAATAAAAATATAATCATTGATTTTGCTTCAATTGTAATTTCCATAGTAAACAAGTTTTAGCTTTAAAGGTATAGCCGAAGAAGTACGTGAGTATATCTTCGGCTTTTTTATCTACCTTTGTTGAAAAACAGTTTGTTATGAAACAAGTATTATATAAAAATGATATATACCCCTATAATGTAAGGGTATTGCTTGGAGCAGATGAAGAGTCTATAGTTAAGACGTTCGCCAACCTGGAAGTAGAAGATCAGAGCTGGGAGGGGTGGACTGATGATTATGGTGGCAGAACTATTTTCGTAGGAAACCGAACCAATCACAGGAAAGAAATATGTTTCTTATTTCATTCACTATCTGATATGGATGTTAGAACCATAGGACACGAATGCCTGCACGGTCTTTCTATTTATTGTAAGTATCTTAATATGGATTACGGTTTTGAAGTCGGAGGAGATGAGCATGCCGCCTGTCTGATGGGATGGTTAGTTGATAAGGTTTGTGGTGCTTACCACAAATTCAAGAAGGAGGAAGAAAAAGATGGCAAAGAAAATTAAAAATTACGTAAAGGACAAACAACCAAAAACATTATGGAATAAAATTGGTCCGTTTGTAAAACTTAGAGAATATCTGGCATCTAATGTAACACCTGACGTGTATGCCAATGAAAGAGGATTGAAAACCAAAATAATGGAATTTTTTGGTCAAGATGTTCCGAAAGCCAATGTAGATGATTTTAGTCAGAATCTTTGGTTTAGATTCTTAAACCAACCAAATAACCTGAAAGAGGAAAACGGGATTGTTAGAATACCAGACAATATCAAATCCATTATATCTGACAGGATAAATGGTGGGTGGGAGAAAATGGCTAAAAAATATGGAAAGGAGCTTGATTCCTTAGATAATAAGATAATTGATGGAAAAGTTGCAGGCAAGGACGTATCTGATTTGGAGGAGTTAAGGGATGTAACAAGTAGGAAACTTGGAATGGTAGAAGAGGGTATAGATCTCTTAAAAAAAGCCAGAACCGGGGAACATCAGGTATTTAACGAATATAATTTTATACCGGATGCTTACGGAGATTTAAATGATTTATCAGGCTTATCAAGTTTTACCATGTACCGTGATGATAGAGGTAGGATGGTTGTGAAAGATAAGTACGATTTTTATAGAAGCGATCAACCTTTTGGTGTTGGGGTTGTTACTAAGACTCTTGATACAATAGGATATCCTTTTGAAATAAGGGATTATGTAGAAGATAAAATCCCATACGAAGAGAATGATCCAAACAAGATCCTGTTTAGATCCATTATTGATTCAAAGAATGATTTGGATAAAAGGATGGAGATAAGATCCAAAAAACAAGGAGGGGATTCTTCTAAGCCGGAAATAGATTGGGATTTATTCAAATCCAAATATGAAAATATGAAGCGTGTGGGTAAGGGTAAGCATCGTACTATGGACGTAGAAGGGATGAATATGATCTATGATGCTTTATATGATAAAGGTTTTAATCAACGCCAGATAGAAGCCGTACTTGGAAATATTATTGAAGAATCTGGTGGAAACCCCTACGCTGTATCTGAGGATGGAAAATTTAGGGGACTTTTTCAAGAATATTACAAAAGATATCCGCCAAAAGAGTTTGAAAGAGATAAAGAGAGATTTAAGAGCGATAAGCGTGGATATATCAACTATATGATAGACAGATTTTATGATCATGTTCAAGATGCTGGGAAGTATAGTATAAAAGATACTAAATACAAAAAAGCTATTCATGCAGTAAACGAATTTATGTCAGAAGATCCAGATACGGATTATTCGTATCCACTTGTATATGCTTTTGAAGCTCCATCAGATAAAGAAGGAACTTATAAAAACAGAAAGAGCGTATCAAATTTGATAAGTCAATCTTATGTTTTGGATAATGTTGATAAAAATGATAATACTATTGTTGATGCTATTCTTGGAATAAAAAATGATCTTGAGCTACAAGACTCTATTTCCACTACAAGAGGTGAAGCCTTTAAAGAAGCCAGGAAAAGAGGTCTTAAGGAATTTACATGGAATGGAAAGAGATACAATACCAACATCAAGAAGGAAGGTGGCGTAGTTGGCAAGCATCGTGAAGCATATGAATACTTTACTAATAAGCGCGGCATGTCCAAGATACAGGCGCTCGCCATCATAGGTAACCTCATGGCTGAATCCGGCCTTAAAGATGACATATACGGAGACAACAGAACATCATACGGCATACAGCAATGGCATAATGAGCGCATGGATAAGTTGTTCAAGCACGCCAAAAAGAAAGGTCATTCTACACCCACATTCAAAGACCAACTTGAGTTCTTGGCTGACGAATACGAAGGGAAAACCGGATATTCTAATTTCTTATACACAAGAAAAGGAAAAGAAGGACCAGGGTATTACAACTACAGCCGGCAGGATTTTATGAACGCCGATAACCTTAAGGATGCTGTAGTAGCTTGGAACCAAGGAGCAGGACGTCCTCATAAGAGTGTTATAAGAAATGATGATCGTTATAATTATGCTATGGAGGTTGCTAAAAATCTTGGTTTGGAAATTGAAGAAAATTCCGTATCTTCGTATGGTCAAATGGGATTCGGAGATGATGGAGAAATAGCAGCATCGGTAACACTTCCAGAGGTAGAAGTGGCAGCCGCCCTCCCTAACCCGGAAGCCCAGTCCCAGGAGAGACAGTCCGAGGAAGAGAGATTCCGTACATGGACTGAAACGTATGGTAAAGACATCGTAAATCATTTACTGACGTTAGACGGGAAAAAGGATGGTGATGACAGTGATTACAGCATGATGTATAGACAGCATCAAAAAGAAAGCGAAGAGGATAAGAAAATGGCTTTGATTAATGCCGTGCTTCCCAATATACAACTTCGCATTAAAGGCGTCACTGATAATTAGAACAAGATTGTTTTATTTCTCATATTAATAAAGCGAAGCCGGATTTGAGACTCGTTATACGGATACCGAAGGTTGAAGAACGATATCAAGATAATCCGGCTTTTTGTGCGATTTCGTGAAGGATGGAACTATCATCGCCTTGGTTTAACAGAACAGGCCCCCGTACTATCACTATCCTGACGGGCATGGACGCTCGTCTCGCCTACTCCCTGCCTAATTCTCCACTGGCTACCTAATATAACTATTAACGTCACTCCATCACCTATCTCCTTCGTCGATAGGTTCAGTCGTTTTTAAATATTATAAGTTCTTTCGCATCGTTCCCTTCGGTCACGATACTCAATCTTTTCACACAATTAGGTAAACAATACAATAGACGGAAAAAGTAATTTGTCAATCCGTTCACTCACTTAACTCCCTTCGGTCGTTAAGTTCATTCACTGTAAACAATTATATGAATAAATGGTAAAGTATATAAAATAATATAAATAATATAATGAGTAAGATCATTGAAAATGGTCTTAATATTAAGGAAAACGGAGACTATTCATAGGCGTAGTTTTAATTCAAGATTTGTTGTCCCACCACTGACGGTCAGGCGGTTATGTTCAGAACCGTTTTCCCGTCTCTTATCCAAACCGTCATAAAATAAAAAACCTTGTATCCTATTTCTCTCAAACCGGATACAAGGCAGTGCATTTTTTTTCTTTTTATGTAAAATCATATATTTGCACTAAACAACAAAAACAATATGGAGACAAAAATAACTGAAATAATAAATCCTCGCAAGTTACACGACAAGCTCTTCAAGAAAGAGCAGGTCTCTCCGATAGAAGTTATATATAATAGCTTCAGCAACTTAGGGTATAATGTAGTACGCCGTCCAGCCGGTCAGTGTTTAGGCAATTTGAGATATTTTAATCTATTTTATGACAAACATACTCATCATTTCTATCAGAAAGACAGGAAGTTGAGATATTGTAGTAATTTTATCATATCTGATTACTGGAAAGATAGAGTGCGATGTTTCATAGTTTGGAACTTTGGATTTGGAAGATTCTTTCCGTACAATGACTTTATTGAGGCTATGGTTTATGATTATCTTCGATATGGGAGAAAGTCAGTTCCTTATCTTAAAAGCGTGCAAGAGGCTGAAGAAAAGTGTGTAAGGTTCTATATCCGGTCTCGGATAGATATGCTTCGTAAGGAAGGATATGCCGCTTATCGGGCTAAGTTCAAGGAAGAACGTCCTCAGTATTTCATCGGAGACGATAGGACGGTGTTTAGATGCCTTGACAGCTCTTTAAAAAGAGAAGAGAAGATTGCTGCATGCGTAGCCCACAAAAGGGCCTTAAAAGAAGGGATAATGACTTCCTTCATCAATCACCTTAAGAAACATCCTACCACTTTATATTCGTGGTTTTCATCAGAGGTAGATAGCGAAGGAAAGAATAGGCTCTGTCTATCTGAAAAGGCTGTTTCGTATTTGAATAAGAGACTGGTTCGCAATGGGTTAAAGTCTCTTTCTGCATCATATCTTTTTAGAACGTTTAGAAAAATGGTGAAGATCTTGTTCGGTTCCAATGTCAGGTCGTTTTTGAATAGCTGTCTGATGTCTGTTTCAACAGAAGAGGTTTTAACCAAATCTATGAAGAAAATAGTTTCCAAGACGGTGCTGTTTTTGTACAGGAAAGCGCTTAAGAACTATCGTCGGGCATGTGGCCTTAAGTATGATCCTGATTCTGGTGGTTTGTCTGTCGTACATAGTTGATTTTTAAACGTATCCCATAACGTTGGATTTTCTCGTTCGTTTCTCTTATCTTTGTGAAAAAAGATGGTATGAGATTACGAATCATAAAAAATCGTCCGGTATTCGCTCCTGGTGGTAGTGTTCAGGATGTTACACAACAGGCTGATACGACATCTAATCCATATATTGATATGGATATGTCCAATGTTCCTGGTATGAGTGAGATAAATTCGGAAATAGATATGATGGAGGCGGGATTTGACAATATTATAGGTCCTGACTATTCTACTATAAAAATGCAAGAACCTTCTATTCCGACTATGAATGTAAGTAATAACAATATATTCGATCCTAAGTCTATGCCCAAAGGAACTATTGTTAGTGCTGATAAAGAAGAAAATCAATCAAATGAAAAGCGATCACAAGACGGGAATCCTCTGGATCCTATGACTGTTCCTTATTATTCTCCTGATCTTGGAGGTCGGGCTCAAATGTTCGGTACAAGTCTTGGTCGGATAAGAGCTGGTAATAAGGTTGGTGCTAATGTGGCTCAGGCCGCTTTTTCGGGATTGAGTCTTGGCATGGGTCTTGCTCGTAATATTATGGGGGCTTCATCTGCTGCGTATGCAGCCAGTAGGGACGAGCAGGCGGCGAGGGAAAAGCTTGCAAAAGAGCGCCGGCAGCAGTTTATCCGATGGGAACGTGAAGGCGGTGGCGTTAACTTAGGAAATGGACAGAGAATAGATTCTTCTGATTTGACAGGAGAATACATTTACCCTCTTCCTAAATCCATGGAGGATAATGCTAATGTTGAGATAGAAAAAGGAGAATACGTTTTGACTCCGGATGATGTTGGTCCTATGGAGGCAAAAGGTAACAGGCATGAAGACGGCGGTACTCCCGTTGATTTACCCGAAGCTCATATTATTTCAGATTACCGTACTATCGATGATGATTTTGCTTCTTACGTAAGGGAAAATTATGGCATTAGAGCTACGGAAAAAGATACGTATGCTACGCTTCTTGATAGGTACAAGAAAAAAATAGGATTGTCTGAAAAGTATGATGATCAGGAACGTGTTTTCAAGAGGTTGGAAAAGAATAAGGATGTTAAGGATAAAAACACTTCTGAGTTGAATAAGTCCATTCTTTCCAAGTACGTAAATGATAATCAAAAGGAAATAGACGAACTTGAGGCGCAATTCAGGTCTTTTGCTGACATAGTTTATAATAAGCAAGAGGAATCCAAGCGCCAAGAAAAGATAGATACTTTCTTTAGAGATGGCGGAAAAGTCGATTTAAATGCTGTAAGAAAACAGGCTAAGGCTCTTAACATATCTGAATCTGATGCTAAAAATTGGATATACGATGAGTATGTAAGGAGAGTTAGAAAAATGGCTGAAGGCGGCCCTACCAAAGAACAGATAGAGTGGGGTAAGAAAGTACAGCAGCTTTTAATGAAGCAGTTTGGACGCGCTCTTAATATGTCTATAGTAGATGTTGCGGACAGAGAGCAGATTCTTAATCCTGATTCTGGTGTAAATTCTAATCAAAACCTGCAACACAGAAGTAGTGCTGGTTATGGTAGGGTAAACAACAAAGCTATTTCTAATTTGCTTGATATTAACCGTTGGGCTAATAAATACAATACGGATGGAGATTTTAATACAGAAGGATTCCAGACTGGATACAATAGCCAACTAAACAACCTATGGGCTTTGGCAGAATCAGGTGCTATAGCCAATGCCGAAAAAGCCAAGAAATTTAGAGACGAATACGGATTTTGGGGAGAAGATGCTGGTAAGTACGACCAAGGAAGTAAATCGGCATATAACTCATTTGCCGTAGATGACAAATTTGGGCAAACTACGGCAACCAGATCATTTTATGGATTGGATGTAGTTACTCCTGAACAAAAGAGATTGTTGAACGAAAAAGGGATAAAGAATTATGTTGACTTATTTGGTGATAAATCTGATGCAGCTAAGAAGATTCTGGGTGCCGATTATAATAAGTTTGCTGCTTTAAAAGATAGCGGTTTGATGTCAGAAACAGACTTTGTTTTAGAAGCCGTAAATCCGGCATCAAAACCTATAGAAGCTGAACCTGTAGGAACCGGCGCTAAATCTCCCAACCCAGGTTCTCCAGGCAGGATAGAAGTGAAGAAAGAAAATCCTGTTATTAATACTACTGTAGAAACGGAAGCTGAGGAAGAAGATGATACAAAAGGAAGAAAAGGTGTCAATCCTGCTTTATCAGGTCCTATATTCCCTGAGATGTTGAGGATGCTTGATACCGGATTAGAGATAGAGGGATTGGAAAGGCATCAGGCTCCGAGAATAGATCCGGTTCTTCAATCTGCTGATCAGTATATCAACGAGCTCAACCGCGCGACATCGGCTCAGTTGGACACAATAGGTGACGTGCCCGACTCCCAGCGCTCTGCTATTCTGGCTAATATGAACGCCATAGCCGGAAGCAATATAGCCAAGTACATTAACGAAGTAAATTTCAATAACGCAAGGCAAATAAACGAAGCTGATAGATTCAATGAAATGGCTTATGTTCAAACAGATGATAAGAACATAGCGGAAAGGCAACGTTATGAATCCGGATTGTTGAAGGCTATGGCTATAAGGGATGAAAATCTTGCTCGTTATTATGACAGTATAAACAGCGAGATACAGAATAAGTTTAATGTTCGTACATCGTTGAATACCATAGCTTCCATAGCTCCGAATATGAGAATGCTTCCAAGTGGTCAAATTATTTACGTTCAAGGTAATCAGGATGTGATGAATATGGGTGATTATTCTACACCTTACTTGAGAAGTTTAAATGAAGAAGATGACGAAAATAAAAGAAGAAGGAGGACCAAATAGTGGCTTCACAGTATAGTATTTTAAGGCAATATGCCCCGTATGTTAGTCCTTACAACATAGATCTTGTTAAGGACGTCATGATGTACAAACAGCAGAAGGTTGATGCTGCTCGTGAAAAGATCTATACCCAGGTAGATTATCTTATGGGTCAAGAGATAGATAAGCCTGAAGCCCGCGCTTATATGGAAGATAAGATGTCAGGTGTGATTGCTAACATCAATCAAAAATTCAAAGGTGTGGATCTTTCTTCTGATGGTGTTACGAGAGCCATACAAGGAGAGATAAGTTCGGTGTTAGATGATACGGTCATTAACGCGATTGCCGGCACAAAAGAAGGCAAGAGGGTTATGAAGGAAATAGAATCTATAAAACAGAATCATCCTGAACTTTATTCTCCTATTAATGAATGGCATGCTTTGGACCCTTATTACAAATGGAGGTCAGATGGTAAAGCAGGATCAAGGTTGGGAGGTCTTCATTATTCTCCTTATGTTGATTATACTAAGGAGATAAATAAGCTGGTTAGTGACTTTAGGAAAAACAACGAAGGCAAGAAGATTCAGACAACAGAATATGATGTTAAAGGTAATCCTACTGGTGGAATCATAGAAGTCAACGTAGATGAGCTTACTGATTCCCAGATAAGGAATTTTGTGTCTGCTAACTTATCTGAAAACATGAGGAATCAGATGAGAATAGAAGCATCATACATGGCAGCTACCAATCCGGTGTTCAGTAATCCGGATTTGGTTAGTCAATACATTGGGTCTTATGTCGAAAGATACGATAGGCATATAGGAGCATTGGAAGCAAAAAAGAAATCAGTAGGGGATAATAAGGATATTATTGATCGTATTGACAGTCAGATACAGGAAGCTAAAAATCAGAAAGCAGAAGCCAAGAGGGAGGCAGATATGATAATAGCTTCATCAGATCCGGTAGCGGCTGCTAATTTTGTTGTTACCAATAATCTTTTCGATAAGATGGTTGATGCATGGAGATACGACAATACAAGTTTTGAAAGGAAGAAAGATGATCTTTATTTTGCAAGGTTGGCAGAGGATAGGGCTCAGCAAAAGTTTTTGACTGACAATGCCAAGTCTATGGTTGAAATATCATTGGCGAATGAGCAGCTTGCTCAGGCTAAGATTGAAACCGAATACATGCGTACTTACGGTTCCAAGATGGGCACTGAAAGCTCATCCGGAGGCACAAGAGGAGCAGGCGGTGTAGGAGTGCCGATGGCTCCTATGGACGGGCCTACGGCTATCAATTCTGGAACGGGTAAGATAGGATCTGTTAATTTGGCTAATATCCCTTATGAACAACTCACATCTTCTTCCACAGAGCGTAGAGCAAATTTATTGAAATTATATAATTCATTATCTCCTACAGACAGAAGCAATATCGTTGCAGCATCATACGAAGAAGAAAAAACTGACCCAGGATTGTATGCTAATATGACTCCTGAAGAACGGATATATTCTTATTTAAAAAATAATGGAGGTCAGAAAAACGGATATTTCGGACAAGGAAATAACAGATTGTCTGAAGCTTATGATGCTTTACTTCTTTCTGATTCTAAGGCAAATGGAGCTGCAAAGGCTATAAATAACATAACTGATTATCAAATAGATAATATAGTTACTAAAAAAAATAAGGATATTATCAGGAAAGTTCGTAATGCTAAGTTTATGAAAGGAAATTCTTTTATGAATCTTACCAATACAGATGATAAGGCTGGAGCCTTCCTGCTCGCCACAGCCATAACAACTGGTGTATCTGATGCCGTAGGGTTCAGAGAATACATGATGGATCCTTCAAGAGGAATAGATATTCTTAGTGCTATATCTCCGTCATTAGGAGCTAAGGTGAGTTCCGGTAAGTTGGGGAAAAACATATCTGATGCTATTACAAGCGAGAATAATGGTTCTTCTACTGGTACATTGGCTCTTATTAATGGAATGAAGAAACTCAATGGCGATCCTGATTTTAATATATCTGATTATATGACCATAGATAAGGATGGTGATATAGATTTAAAAGATTATCAGGAAGGTGAACCATTGACTATTACCCAGCTAAGATATGCTGAGAAAAACAGTAGGGTGTCTGATATGATAGCAAGTCAGATGCAGGATGAGATAAAAATGTCTGTATCTCCCGATCAGATTTCTGATAAGTTATCTCAGTATCATTACCTTGATTCTTACAAAAGATACAATTGGAATGCCGATTCGCCGGAAAAGTCTTTGCAGAAGGCTCAGTTTAGAAGATTGTCTGGTTACATGGCAGGAAAGGTAGATAATCTGGATCCTACTGCTATTAATGCCATTAATATGGATGCCGAGATAGATAATGGCACTGTTAGAAGATTCTTGACTGCTCAAGTAGGTTCCGGTAAAAATTCTTATGTTACAGAAAGGGTTGAGATTACGAATGACGAGCTTCTTAAGGCGGGTATAGACCCTTCGGTCGAGGAGCGCAATTATCCGGTAGATGGCTACAAATCAAGTTTTGAAACCTGTGATTTTGTAGATACCGGAAAGAAGGAAGGTTATTCTTATGATAAGTATCTTATACGTAATGGCCTTCCTCGTTTGGCTTCTAAGGCTGATGTTAAGAATGATCTTTATGATATAGTAAAGGTTCATGGTTCTTACCTTAAGCCAGAAGAAATGAATGTTGTTAAAGCCCTTGTTGATAATTTTATTGACATGTCTGATAATATATCAGTTCAGTTGGAGGGAATGGACGATAGGGGTTCAAGAGAGGTAGCGGTCAATTTCTATGACAAAAGGACTAAAAATTCTAAAAATCCTGCATTGTTGTTCTCGGATTTTGTTCCTTTGGATCCAGGTAATGATGAGTATGCGGATTACTGGAATAGCATTCACCAGAAGTGTCCTCAGTACTTCTTTGTAAAATACGTGAAGGAGGCTGTTCAAGAACGTCTTGAACAGATGAGGGATCCGTATATGAGAGGAATAAATATCACGCCCAACATGAATGACAAGTTTAGTAAGTTGAACGATTTTTTGCAGAAAATTTATGGCTGACAATAATATAGATAGATATAATCCTGCTGCTAAAACCACTTACGAAGATGTGGCAAGGCAAAGGAAATTAGCCGAAGAAGAGAATTACACTCCGGCTACATTACTAGAGACGACAACGCCTCTGGTTCCTAATTATATGCCTGGTGAAGGTGTGTATGCCCAACCTAAATTTCCGGATTACGCATCAAGGATAGCTGCTGCCGAATACGAAGAACCGTATATAGCCAAGGAGATAAGCAACAGCTATTCGGAGGCACTGGCTCGTAACAGCTACAGGGGGGCTACACCTGCCCCGCCGCCTCTTAATCCCTATGGACCGAAGGTAAGTATCCGTGAAAGTCATCAGATGGGCAATGATGGGGTATGGCGTACAAAATATCCCAATTATATCCCGGGTATAAACAATGAGGATTATTATGCCAGAAGACAGAGTGGATGGAGTAAGTTTTGGAATGGTGTAGGTAAATTCGCTTTAAAGTCAGCATTGTACGGTGCGCAAGGAGTCGTGTCATTGCCTGACAAACTTATCAATATGGCATCTGAGGGAAGTTACAAAGCTGCGTTAAACACTAACATGGATAAGTTTGTAGGTGATCTTGACCAGCAAATAGACATGCTTCTTCCCCATTATTACAGGAAAGAGGTAGAAGATTATAATTTCGGTCAGAAGCTTTTTAAGGATACCGGTAATTTCTTATGGAATGACGTCCTTGGTAATGGAATGTCTTTTACTGTAGGAGCCATGATATCAGCGTACATGACCGGAGGACTGGGAGTTGGTTCATTAGGTAATATAGGCGCCAAATTAGGCGGAAGAATCGGAGCTAAGTTAGCAGCAAGGCAAGCTGCCAATAGGGGCATAGGAAGCCTTAAAAGTGTGTTTAATGACTATGTAAGAAAAGGAGTTGCTACCGGAAGAAATGTAGGGGAGGCGGCTAAGACCATGACGCTGTTGGCTACCAGTGCCGGATTCGAGTCATCGGTTGAAGCAAATTCTTTTATGAAGCAATCCGAGTCTGATTTCAAGGATTATTATCGTAAGATTTATGGTCGTGATCCCAATGCAGAGGAAATGGCTGTTTTTCGTAATTCTAATGCTGATGTAGGTAGTGCTATATTTGCCGCCAATATGGGTATAGTAGGATTATCTAACTGGCTTCTTTTTGGTAAGTATATAGGGTTGGGAGGAAAGGCTATACCTGGGTTGGAAAAGAGGCTCAACAAGCATTTATTTGGATTAGGGACGGAAGTTGCGAAGCCGGGAGAGATGGCTATTAAAATAACCAATCCTAATATAGGACAGAAGATAGCAGGCAATGTTTTCAATATCATGAAAAGACCTGTATCCGAAGGCTTATGGGAAGAAGGATCTCAAGGTGCTGTTCAGAATACGGCTGAGGAATATGTTAAGTCAAGATATGATAATGTAGCCATGAACGGAGCCGTTGATGTTCTTGATGCTATTTCTGAAGGATTTAAAAAGCAATATACGTCTAAAGAAGGATGGACTGAAATAGGAATCGGTGCTATTATCGGTTCTTTGTTTGGTATGAGGGAAGGCTTCTTTGGGGTGAAAGAGTATAGCAATAGTCAGATCTTGCTGGAAAGGCAAGTGAATGAATATAACAAAGCATCTTCTAATCTTAACACGGCGGCTTTGAATACGTTGAAAAAATCAATGAGTTTAGGGCCTCAAGTTCGTTCCGATGCCCAGTCTATGACTGGTAAGGAGCTTGATGATGCTATGTTTGAAAAGATGTCTATTGACAACCAAATGGGAACCTTAGAGGATTCGGCTGAAAATTTCCGGCAGATGATTGATATGATGCCTATTTCGGAAATAGCCGAAGCTAATGGAATGTCTTTGGAAGAGGCAAAGAAATACAAGGATTCTATTATTGATAATTATAACAATCGTCTTTCTGATTTCAGATCTGCCCAGAGTTTTGCTGAAGATCTTATAGGTGATGACTCTAAGATTGAATTTAGAAAATACGTGGCTCGTAATGCCTTCCTTGGTCTTCAATCAGAATCAAGAATGAAAGACATAGCTTCTGTCATAGAAACGCTTTCAGGACAGCCTCGCGTGGCAGATGCGCTAAGTACGTTTTCCCGGCTGTCGGGCAGGGCGAGGGAGCGGGCTATGGCTATTCGTGGCATACGGTCAAGAATAGAAGAACTTGAATCCGAAATAGAAGATCTTGCCACCCGTCCTCGTAACGTAGATGGAAAAGACCCACAAGCTGAGTCCATACAACGAAAAACCAAAGAATTGGAAAGTCTTAGAACCAATTACAACAATTCGTTGTCTGAGTTATCAACGTTAATAGGAAAAGAGTTTTCGATAGAAGAGTTGGTAAGTAAAACCGAATCTGTTTTATCATCTCCTCTTTCTCCCATAAGTTCACAAGATGTAATAGAAGCCTATGATACGCTTGTGGCTTTTGATGATTATTTTAATGTAAAATCAAGACAGGAAAAGAAGTTTACAGCCAAAGACAAAGCCATGAGATCCTTGGTAAATGAATACCGAAGGAGTTTGATGGGCTATAGGAATATGAATAACTTCTTGTCCAAGATGCTTGATAAAAGATTCTTAGCTGAGGAAAACAGGGGATTTTCAAAAGCGCTGTCTTCTCTATGGTCTACTCCTTATAAGGGGGATGATAAGGTTCCTGATTTTGCAGAGCCTAATAAAGTTGGTGAATATGATACTGATGAGGTAGTAGATCAAGCTGTGTCAGAAGGTAAGATTTCGGAAGACGAAGCTTGGACTATCAAGGCTTTTATGCATGCTCTTGATAAAGTAAGGGAAGATAGGATGAGGGAAGCAGAAGATGATATAAAAGAGTCACCGCTTACGGAGTCTGTATCGGATGAAGATTATGAGGCTGCTATGGATAATCCTATTATGGTTCCGGCCGTAAGGCAGTCTATAATTGATAAACTATATACAGGCAATGCTGATCTTCTTACTGCGAGAGAAAAAGATGTGTATGATAAATACAAACAAGATTTTGATGATTATGTATCATCTTTGGGTGACAGTCCTGTTAATCTCATAAAATCATTATCTGAGAAGGCTGATAGGCTTACAAGTCCGAGATCTGTGTATGAGGATAATAAAGCTATTATTGATATGGCTAAATCCAATTTAGAACCAGATCAAAGGAAGGAACTTGATGATGCTATTTCTTCGTATGTTGATATAATGAACAGACGGGATAAAGGGGAGAAGGTTGACGAAGATAAGCTTGCCGATTCGGTATTTACCATAGAAGATCTTGGCCAGGTTGGAAACATCACAGATCTCCTTCCTTATATCGAACAAAACAGGATTATTGATAAAGGTCGTATTTCCGAATCTACGTTAAGTAATTTTGGGGAGGATGATACCAATATAGATTCTCTTGTAAATGAGTTAGATGAATCCGATAATACGCCTGGAGCTAACATAGATAGCGCCCAGAATCCAGAGACGTTGATGGTTAGAAGAATATCCAACGATGGCAACGAAAGGTATGAAATTGCAGGTCTTAGAGCCGATAAATTTATATCTTCTATAAAATCATTGGTTCCTATTCAAATAAGCTCTGAAACGAACGCTAATGGCACTAAAAGGTATTCTCTTAATATAGGTGGAGAAACGGCTACTATAATTGAATTGCCTTATCATGCGAGATGGTCTATAGACAAAGAATCGGCTCGTGTTCTTAACCGTTACACAGACGTGTCTATTCAGGACGTGGGTAATTCCTATTCTTTGGTTTATAAGCGTCTTGATTCAGATGAATTGGTTCCGTACAGAACAGGTGTCGGATTCGGAGAGAATGAGGTAGATAAAATAGATCAGGAAGCATTATCTTCTTTGAAAAAAGGAGATAAGGTTAATCTCGAAATAGATGTAAATGATACCTATAATCAGTCTCTTTTTGCCGAATACAATGACGCTGTTCAGTCCGGCGATAAAAAAAGAATAGAATCTGCTGAGAATAAACTGGTATCCAATATGGTTGTCAAGGTCATGAGTGGGAGCAGATTCGTTTCTGTTGTAAAAGCTGACACAGGGGGCATAGATGGTATAAGTAAGATAAGAAGAACGGCTTTTAACAAGTGGAAGAAGGACGCCGGCCGGTCGGCTACCATCGGCGTCGGCACGCATGTTGTTGCCCAGACCCTTCCTGGAAGACCGGTGTTTAACATGAGAGTAAACGGTCAAGGATATGGTCAGGTAGAAAATCTCCCTATTACCGAAAAAGGAGCTGAAAAAGTATCTGATGTGGGGTATGTCTTAAATGGCAAAGTCGTGCTTAAGAACGGCTCTAAATACACAGGCTTCCCATTTGCTTATTCTATATTAAATGACAAGGGGAATAATTACAAAAATGTAAGAGTTCCGGTAGTTGTCATCAAAGGCAAAAACGGTCTTAATTATCTTTTCCCGGTTAGTCTACGTTCTGTGGAATCAGAGGAAGGAAAGAAATGGATTTCTTTTATAGATATGCTGCTTGAATCCGGTGACTCTGAATTGTTACAGATGGGTCAAGATGACATACAAGATCTTAATGCGTATCTAACCAAGTTAGGTCTTGATCCAGCTTCATATCAAGTATCGTATTTGAATCCTATTTCAGGGCTTAGAAAAGCTCGTGAGGCTATAGAAAAATTATCTACAGTTCCTGATGTTGTTAAGTGGGTAGAAGATGAAAGTAGGAGTGTGAAAGACATTGTGACGTCTGAAGTAGAATCTGGAATAGATTTCGAAGGTGAGATGTTTGTTGCTCCTAAGATCAGGATTCAGTTTGGTAAATCATCTTCCAGACCTAAATCACTTATAGAAGATGATCTCCCTTTCTCCGATGAGGGTAAGACCGTTACTTCCAAGGAAGATGTGGATATTTACGAAGAGGAAATGCCAGAGGAAGACCCTGTCCGGGGGACTCGGCCGGCGCCACCAGCTCAGCCGGCTCCTGCGGCACAAGCTACGCAGTCCTTACCTGGCAAGAAGCGCACCTCCAGAAAAAACTTCTCTATTATATTGAGTGAAATAGAAGCTCATACAGAAAAAGAAGGATTGCCGCCTTATGCTAATATTTTTGATTTTATAGCAAGGAAGATTGTAGGAGGTGATTTGAGATTTCTTCGTGAGAGAGGTAATCCTAAAAGTCTTAAGGAGGAAATGGGATTAGAACCTAAAGGAACAGTAGGTGATAAAATATCCACTCCTTCTAAAAAGGGAGGTAAGACCTTAGATGAATACGTTTCTTGGCTTCGTTCTCAAACGGATCAGGTAGTAGCGGATTATGTTGGGCCAAGATCTGACGAACAAATTATATCAGAGTTGAAAAACTTTTTGAAATATATTAATTTTGTTCCAAGCAAGGCTTTGAATTATTCTCTTAGAATCAATGGCATGGATACCCTAAAAGAATATGGCACAAAAGAGGAAGTAGAAAAAATGGAATCTGACATCAATAGTTTGGTTTCTGAAGTTTTGCCTACGGTAGATAATCAAACTGTAGAAGATGTTTCTACTGCAATAGAATCAAATAACTTGCCTGCCATATGGGAGCCCATGGAAAGCCTTGATATGACAAACGAGGAAAAAATAGAGTTTTTGAATAACGTAGCAGATTTCCTTAGCGGCATTCCAGAGTATGACGCTGTTGTGGAGTCTATAGAGTCAGAATCAGATAATATTTCAAATAATGGAAAAGAAGGAAGTGCAGAAGGCGGTGCAGTACGCACTGAGGAAGATGGCGATAAAAAGGGAGATGGAGAAGGCAAAGGACAATCCAGAACAAATGTCGAAGTTAAAGGAAATGTCGAATTACCTGGATCTAAAGAAGGAAGAGTAGATAACTATAGGAAGAACGGAGATAAGTTCTCTGACATTGCTGAAGTTACCTTATGGTTACTTAGAAGGGCTGCCGGCATAACCTCTATCCCGGAAGGAGAAGAGGTTTATGTAGAGGGAGATGAGGTTAATAGCATTATGACCGATATGGAATCAAGGTACGGGATAGACACCATCAACCACTCGCATACGACTAAGGCTATAAGGGATCTTAACGGCGTATCAGGTTATAAAGTAGAATACGGCTTAACCTTTTTAACATACGATCCTTTTATTAGGATATCCAATCCAAGGAAAGAATCTAAGACTGCAAAAAACGAACCTCGTATATCCGAAGAGCCGCTTATTCACATATCAAGGGTAACAACCCCTTATTTCCTGTACGGCGGTGATGAAGCATATACATCTGTTCCGGCTAAGGTAGAACCTATACCAGAGAAGATAATGGGTCGTAATGGCATTAAATTTGGTATGAGCGTAGTCGAGCTGACCAAATTAGGGTACAAAAAAGCTGGTGGAAACTGGATATACAAATTCTACATGAACTCAGGTGTTTATGATTTGTATAATATCAGTACCGGCGAAGCGTTTAGAGCAAAACCGGATCTTGGAGTTAAGATAAGTTCCGGCGCATTCATCCGTTCTTTATCTCAATCTGGTAGAAAAATACAAAATATGATGAGTAACATGAGCCAGGAAGAGATAGATAGGAATAAGAATCTTGTAGAAGGTTCTGATAATTCAGATTCGATAAATGAGTTAAATAAGGAGTGTTGAGTATGAGAAGGAGATTTTTTAATGCTGCGGATAATTTTGTGGGAGGATGTTATAATAAGTTATCCAATGAAGATATAAAAAGGCTTGGAGGAAAAAGACCTTATGTATGTCAGTTTAATAAAATTCATATACATATAGGACCTGTATTAAAAGATAATGATTCCGAAGAAAGTTATATAATGTTTAATAGTGATTGGAATTATGGTGGTTATGAATCTATGGTTTATAATCATAGCAATAATGGCATTTTTATATTAGGTGAAAACAAAATTGGTAATATAGAAGATCATATACAGGATCTAACATATTGGTACGAATATGATCCAAACATTAATGAAAATTATTGTTATTGTTATTATGAAGCTGATAACAGCGGAAATGCTATTAAGTTGAGCCGTGAGTTTAGTGATGTTTGCACTGTTTTCAACATTCCCAGTTTGAAAGTTACTACTCTTCGTGATGGCGGTTTGAGTTTTCCAGAGATTTATATAGAAGGAGTTTGGGATCCGTCATTGTATAAGTCGGTTTTATAATTAACTTTGCCTAAAATATTTATCACTATGGTGCAAAATAACATTAAAAATAATAGATTCTATTCTGTAATACAAATGTAATTCGTATCTTAGATGTATGATTTGTAAACAGCATTTAATGTATTAAAAATCATGAGATTAGTATATAAGTTCAACATAGGTCAGAATGAAAATATATCATCTTTGTGCAAGATTAGCAATAACTTGTACAATCAGGCGTTATATATTTTCAGAGAAACACTTTCTAAAGAAGATAAGTGGTTATCTTATTTTGAACTTGATACTATCATGAAGAATACTAAGAACTTGGATGGGAATATCAATTACAAATTATTAAAAGCGCAATGTTCTCAACAAGTTCTTCGTATTATTGATAAAAACATTAAAAGTTATTACAAAACGGTCCAAGATTACAAAAAACATCCAACTAAGTATAAGGAAAAACCTGGTCTTCCAAATTACAAAAAGAGAGGTTCTGAGTTCAATTTGTATTACACGAGCCAGAGTTGCAAAATAAAAGATGGGAAAATAATCCTATCAAAAGATATTTCAATACCCATTCCTCAATATGAGAAGTATTCTGATTTGATAAAAGATTTCAAACAGATTAGAATAAAACCACCATCATGTGGATATAAAATAGAAATCATTTATGAGGTAAAAGATATTGAAGTGTCTAAAGGTATGGAAGAGAAAGTTGCTTCAATCGATTTAGGGATTGATAATCTTGCAACTCTTATCAGTGAGGATTTTACTGTTCTATTTAGTGGTAAATTTGTTAAATCATACAATAAGCTATTCAATAAGATATTAGCTAAATTAAATAGTATCAAAGATTTACAAAAGATAAAAGGGATAACGAAACGAATAAAGAAATTATATTATGATAGAGAACAGTACATAGAAGATGTCTTTCATAAAATCAGTAGAAAGATAGTTGATTTACTTATCGATTCCAAGATAACAAAATTAGTTGTAGGCTATAACAAGGGATGGAAACAAAATGTAAATATAGGTAAAAAGAATAACCAAAAGTTTACCCAAATCCCTTTTGCGAGATTAGTTAGTTACTTAGAATACAAATGTGAATTAGCTGGTATTGAAATAGTTATCAATGAAGAATCATATACTTCAAAATGTGATTCTCTTGCATTTGAGAAGATAGGAAAACATGAAAACTATTTAGGAAAAAGGAGAAAACGAGGATTATTTCAATCCTCTACAGGAAAGCTCATTAATGCCGATGTAAATGGAGCATTAAACATTATGAGAAAAGTAGTCGGTGATTCTTGTGAATCAATTCGTAGGATAATCGATAGAGGGTTATTGTTTAACCCGGTAAGGATTACGAATGTATTTTGTTAAGAAGGTACATTCCGAAACTTATAAAGAAATGTAATAGATTTTATTGAATTTAATATTTTTCATAACATGGGTGTCAAATGTCAGATAGAAAAGAAGGAAAATGAAATAAAACGGGTTAAGGCTCCTAACGGGGAGCCTTCCGTTCTTTACGAAAGTGCCTTAAAATTATTGGGAAATAGCGAGCGAGCTCTTCAGGTATGGGCTAAGGCTTACACTCCTGGTTTTTTGTCGTATTACGGTCATTGGAATAACCCGGCTCCAGGGGAGATGTTTAATACCGATTCCAATGGTGAACCTCTCTTAGAAGACGTGCTGTCGTATATGAAGCGTCAGACTTATTTTGCTGATCCTTTAACGGCTCAGGACGTTAAGGATGTAAGGGATTTCCTTTTGTCTACTCATTATTTTTTAAATGCGTCTTCATTGTCTAATGCTATTCTTTTCGATTTTTATGTAGATGGCAGTTTGATACTGAATGAGCAGAAATTAAGGAGATCCGGTTTGTATGATGAAACAGAGATAAGTCGTATTTTATCCGATCCTTCTGTTTTAAATGAGGTTTCGACTTCCATGAGAAAGTTAATAGATTGTTCCATTAACGAACATGATAGGGAAAAGGATAATTATTTTATGTCTATTGGCTATCAGTATGGTCCTATTGTTTACAAGGAGGGAGTGTTTAACCAATTTGGTAAAAAAGTACCATATAATCCTTCTGAGCTTTATTGGGCTATGTGCAAAACAGCAGGCGGCATAAAAAACTTTTCTGAATTTTCATCTGCTTTTGAATCGTTGAGGAACCTGTATCCTGAGCTGGTCGAGAAATTTGTTTCTGATAAAAAATTTGCTGAATCTATGTTTGATGAGTTTTCATCTATGAAAAAAATGCCGGTAATAAACATAGAAGGCGATGATGTGGTAGAAGGAAAGAAAAGGTCTTTATCTAAGCTACAAGACCTGTCTTATTATAATCCCGGTAAAATAGAATTTCTAAGAGCTCGTATATCAGCTTATTTAAATAGGGTTAATGCTGACACCGAATCTGATTTAAGAAGCATGATATGGGATATAGAAGAGGCTTGTATGTGGTTTGGCATAGATATAATAGGGGCGTCAGAGACTTATGATGGCACAGAAGAATCTTTGGCTAAGATAGATAATTTGATGCTGGATCTTGATATTTATGTGGCCAGGCACAATGATGTGAATTATGCTCCTACGCTGGCATCTTCTATCGATGATGTTCTTGGTGATAGTACAGATTATTATTTTAGATCGTTACCAGAGAATATGGATAATTTGGATATCGTTTATTCTGAATCCGATATAGATCCAGTAGAAACATTTGAGAAGCACTCATTGCTTAAGGTGGAAGATAATTTATATCAAAGGATCAATAAAGATGATCTTAATGATATGTATCAAACATCAACGGCATTGGCTAAGCACAATCAAACTTACTTCCCCGCTAAAATATATCCTGAATCTTGTTTTAAGAACGGCGTTTTGGATAAAGAGAAAGTACAGAACGTAGATGATAATACGCTCATGGATTCTATAAAAAAATACGTCAGATCGTTTATGGATTCTCAGAACACGGAGGACATGATAATGACCAGGCTGGCGTTTGGGCATCCGGCGGTACCCAGCGTCCCTTATGTGGATGTGGATCGGGAATTTAGTCGGTACATGAACAAAAAACAAGATAGCGAAAACCCATTATCCTTATTCGATTTATACCAATCTTACCTTGACAACAAACTCCATAAAACAAAATTATATGATAATGCCTATAAGTATCTTGACTTCAAACCTGGTCCATCTTTGGGTCTTATTTCTGATGATCCTGATATTTTGAAATCAATAGAATTATCTTTATCTGGAAAAGACAGGTTGATGTTGTTTGATTATAGCATGACCAGTACCGACCCTTTTTTATCAGAATTGTTTTATTTGGAGAAGTATGACTCTTCGTATGCCGGGAATGATTTTGAACACTATTTTTACACCAGGCACCCGTATCTGTTAAAAGAAAAATCGGGCCCTAATATCGTAGAGCAAGATGGTGTTATAACAGCAGAAGGTATTTATGATAATTTTATAAGAGTAGGTAATAAGATATGGTCTAAAGTAAGCGAAAGTAGTTCCGGCTCTATCTACCAAAATCTGACAGGGACCGAATCGGAGGTGAAATACGATTCTACCCAGAAGGCTAAGACAGTAGAAACCGATTACGCTCCATACCAAAACAGATCTGGCTTGACGCAAGATATGACCATAAGCAAGTCTGAACTGGATGATCTTAACAAATTAGAATGCAAATAATTTTTGTATATATATAATATAGCTTTTTCATAGTTATAATTTGGGAAGTGAGGCTTGTGAAAGTCTCACTTTTCTTATATATGCACGTATATCAGCAACATACAAGAAAAGTCAGACTTTCGTTGTTTTTGGATTATTTTCATTAAGTTTGCAATATTAGTTTCAGGAAGGGATTATGGAAAAAGGGAAAAAGTAAGAACGGAACGTAACTAATAACGGTAGGAAATGAGAATCAGTACCATCAAACGTAACAACAGCATTCATCTTATGTATAGAAACATTATGAATGATTTAGGTCAATTAAGAACTGTAGTTTCAAAATCCTATATTTATAATCTGATACGAAATCAAACCGGATTAAGTATCAGAACTACATCCCATGTCTTGAATCACACGAAAGAACAGGATACAGATTCTTTGTGAAAACCATACATTTTCATACATTTGTGTGTTCTTTAGTTTTTAGATTTAAGTTTTTCATGGTATTAGTTTAGATTAGTGTAGATCAGGGTTCGCAGTGATGCGGGCCCTGGTTTGTTTTAAAAAGTATTAAAATATTTGCCATTTAAAATCCTGTTCCTATCTTTGCTCCAGAAACAATAAACGACGAGATCCCACCTCTGGTTGTTTGATGTTGAAAGATATTTTTGGCTCATTAGGGTTTGTCATAGTGGGATCTGACATTCTCTTTTGGGCCTATTTTTTTATTATGGATAATACTTGTATTCCTTTTGTGTTAATAAACGACAGAAAAATGATTGACGCAAAACATGTTCATAAATTGTTAGAATGTAAGTATGATTTTAAACATTGGATTAAGGATGTAATATCATCTTTTAATTTTAAGGATGGAATAGATTATATATCATATAGATATGATAATAATGGAGAACAAATAATAGATAATAATAGTCATGTATTTAGGCATGACTATTATTTATTCCCCAAATCGATTCTGTGTATCATCTATATGAAGTGTGATAGATCTTTATTTAAAGATTTTATTTATGATATATTTGATTGTTGTAATATTAAAAATGACGATCGGGTATTAGATATAATACATAGATCTATCGATAGGTATAATAAAAAATGTATAAAATATTTTACATATATAATAAGAAATAATAATAATGGTTGGTGATTATATACAACTTTACATCACAAATATAAGAAATTGTTTTTATATATAAA
>OKSC01000861.1_pt1 | contig 33147 bp, 30 predicted proteins | sample 1601161 | NCBI WGS metagenome assembly OKSC01 (sample SAMEA3541552, study PRJEB24748) | human gut metagenome | biome: human gut; feature: human-associated habitat; material: faeces | place: China | collected 2012 | reverse complement strand
ACCACCGGCTTGCGCCGGTGGTCTTGCCTTCCGAGGAGCGGATCAGCAGTAGTACTCCATCGGGTAGGTGAGGTATTCGACCGGCTCGAGCTGGTCGCAGGTGACGTATCCGGCAGGAGCGCGGAGCAGGGACGGGATGCGGTTGACGACCGTGGCGCAGGTGTGCTCGACGGTCGCGGGCTTCACGACATGGAACTCGGTCTTGGGCTCGCCGAAGATCTCCCAATCGCACATATCGCCGTCGTCCGGGCCGTAGACCTTGCCGATGGTCTCTTCCTCGACGGTGATGCCCTGCATGGTCTCGATGGTGACGACCGCGGACATGCCGATGGCGTGGCCGGCCTTGATGTCCTTGCCGAGCGTTTCGCTGTAAATGTCCTTGTCGATGATGCAGGGAACATGCTTCTGGGAAATGCTCTTGATGGTGAGACCGAGCTTATTGCAGATGGCTTCGGAGGCGTTCCAGGCGTAGGACGGCTCAAAGTCGGTCGGGTGAGCGATCTTCGCTTCAAACTCTTCCGGCGTCAGGTCGCAGCCGTGGGCTTCGGCGAGCGCGATGCCGTACTCGTCCACGTTGTAGCTGTAAGCGCCCTTGATCTTCGTGATGTTGTGGCAGCCCGCCGCAACGAGACCGACCATGTTGATCCAGAAGATATCCTGCATGCCGCTGCCGGTGATGGTGCAGCCGTTCTCCTTCGCAAGAGCGTCGAGCTTGTTGATCATGGCCGCGGAGGTCGTCCAGGGGTAAATGGCCTCTTCGCAGGTTGTGATGACGTTGATGCCGCGGGTGACGCACTGCTCGATGGCTTCGTAAATGTCGCCGATGAAGCTGCGGGTCGTGATGATGGCGACGTCGGCGTCACACTCGTCGAGGACCTTCTCCGCGTTATCGGAAATGATGACGCCTGTCTTGACGCCGAGCTCCGCCCAGTCGCCGATGTCCTGGCCGACGGACGCACCGTGGCCGATGCCGCCGACGATCTGCGCACCATGCTCATACGCATAGCGAAGGGTGTACTTGCTCATCTTTCCGCAACCATACTGCACGACCTTAATTTTATCCATTATAATAGCTCCTTTCTGTGCTATAAAATACTATAATGGAGTATACAGTCTGTTGCTGGTAGAGAGTCAAGAGTTTTGTTAATTAATTTTTTGTGAAGATCACGGGGACCTGCAGACGCAGGAACATGTTGCGCTTCTTATTATCGAAAAGATTCAGCTCCGTCATCTCCTCGCAGAGATAGTCGCCGTTCAAAATATAGTGATTGGCGCGGCAGTATGCAAGAAGGCGCTCCGCGCCCTCGGCCTCCTCGTCGAAGTCGTCGAGATAGGCGCAGGCAAACATGCCGCTTTCGATGACCTCGATGCTGTCACCGTAATCGCGCAGGTGCTTGTCGCCGAAGATGAAGATCTTGTCTGCGATGAGTGCGCCGCGCGCAAAATCGTCCTGTTTCACGCTCGTTCCGAGACTGTACGACAAAAGCTGCGGAAGATTGCGCCCCATCAGCTCCCGGCGCAGCGCGAGGACGGCCTTTTCGTAGGCGACGATGCCCTGCTCGTAGAAGTTTTCGGCGCACGGAATGTACAGAATGTGACGCTGATCGATGAATTCCAGCGAGATCGTCCCGCTGACCGGCGACTTCCGGTAGCGCTCGATGGATTGGATCGTCCGCTCCACGGCCTCGTGCATTGCCTTGAGATCGCGCATCTGCTGGTGGATCTGGTTGTTTTTCTCAATGAGCTTCTGCTCGATGAGCATGATGTCCTCTTTCTCGAGCAGCGTCTGGATATCGGTGAGGCTCATGTTGAGATTCCGCATGTACCGGATGATATCGAGCCGCGAGGTCTGGCGAATGTCGTAGTAGCGGTAATTCGTCTCCTCGTCCCGGTAGCTCGGCTGCAAAAGTCCCATCCGGTCGTAGAGTCTGAGCGTGGCGATCGAAACGCGGTTCGCCTCCGCCATTTCGCCGATAGACAGCAGATGCGCGCGTTTTTCGTGGTCCATTTTCGTCCCTCCGTATGGCAAAAACTCTAATCCTGCTATAGACTTTTGTACCCGAAAACGGCGCGTTTGTAAAGCCCCTTTTTGCTTTCGACAGAGAAAAGCCGGAGGCGGAGAGATTGTCTCTCCGCCTCCGGCGTATAAATAATATATGTATCAGGGCGCGTCACCGGTGAGGAGGGCGAGCTCGGCGCGCAGCGCGTCGTAAAACTTTGCCATATGGCTGCCGTCGGCGAGCGCGTGGTGGACGAGCAGCGTCACCGGCATTTGCAGGCGGCCCTCGGCGTCTGGCGCAAACGCGCCCCAGGTGATACGCGGGTTGGATTCCTCGCCGCCCGCCACGGGCTGGATGAGCGCGCTGTAATGCAGCCACGGGAGCGTGGAGATAAAATACATGCTCTCCACGTTCGCATCCTCGCGCAGCGAGCCGTCCAGACGGCGGCGCTGCCGCTCGGTCTCGGCATAGGCGATGTATTCCGCAAAGGGCTTATCGTGGTGCAGCGTGCAGTAGCAGTATGTCCCGTCTGCGCAAAGCTCCGTGTGCGACGTAGGACAGGTGTCGTATTCGATGATGACGCCGTCATGGATGCGCCGCCGCAGCTCCGGCACGCGGTCGGCGGCCTTCGCCGCGGCGTGCAGAAACGTGAGATAAAACGAATACCCGCGCGCCTTGCAGAAGGATACGATATCCGTTACATCAATATCGACCGTCACGCCGGCATAGGGGTACGGCATTGAGAGAAAGTACCGGAAATGCTCGATGCGCTCATAATGCTCCATGTCCAGATAACGAAAGCTCATACCTTCTCCTTCCGCGCCCGAAGGCGCAGCAGCGCGCGTCCGGCGGGCTTTTCCACAAGATATGTGAGAGCCGCGGAGAGCAGGAACGCGGCGGCAAAGCAGAGCAGCGTGTATTTCGTCTGCCAGGCGCGCCCCTCACTCATCTGCGGGAACTCGGAAACATACGCCGGGATGTGAAATTCCTTGAGCTTCACGGCGAGAAACTGGTGCCAGATATAAAAGTTATAGGATATGGCGCTCAAAAACCGGACGGCGCGGTTTCCGAAAACATGGTCCAGACGCTCCGGCGCGCGGCCGGAAAAATAGAGAAACGCCGCGCCGCACACGCCGAGGAAACCGCATGAACCTCCCGAGAGTTTCTTGCCGCGCTTCCATGCCTCGTCCAGACATTCGCGCAGGTCGATATCCCCGCCGTTATTTTTATACGCGGTGAGAAGTACGCATGGCACAATGCAGTGGTGCTCCGGTCCGTGCATGTGTACCGGCGGGAGCTTTACAACATCGAGGAAAATTTTTATCGGGTCCTTTTCATCCGTGTTTAGGAGCCTTGCGCGCACAGCCGCGCCGTCCTTATTATGGCACTCGTCACAGACGAAATGGCCGTCCTCGCACACAGCGTCCGACGGTTTCTCCTCTCCGCACACGGCGCAGCGGCGCATAACGGTCTTCCCCGAATAGATCAGGGGCTTGCCGCAGATGAGGCAGTTATTGAAGCTCTCCTCCTGCCCACAGCAGCAACAGAGCTTATCTATTGATTCCATGTTCTTACCTCCAAACGATCGCTTTCCTCTGGAACGCGGTCACAAGTTTGTTGAGTACGGTGACAACGATGGCGATACATACGATGCCGGCAACGGCATGCGTATAGTTTGCGTAGGTTATGCTGTTCTGGATATAGTAGCCCATACCGTGCGCCGCGCCCATCAGCTCGGCAAAGTTCAGCATGAGCAGAGACGTTGTAACAGAGACCTTGAGTCCGGAGACGATCCCCGGAATGACATACGGCAAAAGTACGCGCCAGATCATGTCCGAACTGCGCAGATTCAGCATACGGGCAGAGTCAAGTATGCGCGGATCCATAGACTCCACGCGGTTGATGGTCGTGAGAAATGTCGGCCAGAACACGCAGAGTATTATGACGAGCGCGGACGCACTGCGAAAGCTCGGCATCAGTGCGACAAGATACGGCGAGAACACCACAGCGGGTATCGGCGCCATGACATTTGCGATCGGATAGGCAAAGCCGCGCAGACGCGGGAACCAGCCCGCTATAAGGCCGAGCAGCACAGCCAGCACCATACCGGTCACAAAGCCGATCGTCAGCAGTTCCATGGAATACGCGACGTTCAAAAGCATCTCGCGCCACTGTTCACGGAAGGTATCAAAAACATTCTCCGGGCACGGCACAAGAACCGGGTGTGCGATGTTGAACACCGAGGTGCACAGTTCCCACGCGATAAGCAGCAGCCAGACGAAAATCATTATATCGCACGACGAAGTTTCGCTTCTCTTTTTACGTGCTGAAAAATACTTTGCAAGAAACAGCAGCTCTATAAGTGCAAGTCCGACGAGCATCGAGCCGCCCGCGCGGACCGTGGGGCGCTGCTTTGCAGCAAAGACGACTATCGCAAGAAGAGCGGCAAGGAGCACATGGGCAGCGGCAAATGCTATATTCCTCTTTTTCAAAGCTCCGCCACCTCCGTATCCTCGCCCTCAAAAAGCCGCATGAGCGTTCTGCGGTACGCGCCGAACTCCTCGCTGCTTTCCACATTCCGGCGCGGGCGGGGTATGTCTATTCTGAGCTCACCGGCTATCTTTCCGGGCTGCATATAAACGATGCGGTCGGCAAGAATAAGCGCCTCGTTGATATCATGCGTGACAAAGACGACAGTCTTTTTCTTCCCGCCGTCGTTCGTCCAGAGCGACAGCAGCAGCTCTTGGAGAGAGGCACGTATCTTAGCGTCCAGCGCGCCGAATGGTTCGTCGAGCAGGAGGATATCCGTGTCCATTGCAAGGGCGCGGGCTATCGCGACGCGCTGCTTCATGCCGCCTGAAAGCTGACACGGATAGTAATCCGCGGCCTTTGACATACCTACCCTTTGCAGGTACTCCGCCGCCGTACGCTTCGCCTCGGCGCGCGGAACACGCTTTGCCCTGTTGATGGCAAAGCTGATGTTCTTTTCCGCAGTGAGCCATGGAAACAAAGCATAATCCTGAAAGACTATCATTCGGTCGGCTCCCGGCCCTTCCACCGACTGTCCGCCGATGCTTATCTCTCCGCCATCGGGCATATCCAGCCCGGCAAGCAGACGCAGGAGCGTGCTTTTTCCGCAGCCCGACGGGCCTATGACGCAGACAAATTCGCCGTCGGCAATGCTGAGGTCGACCCCATACAGCGCTTCTATCTTCTGCCGCTCGTTTTTATAGCAAAAGTGTACGGCATGTATATCGATAGACGGCATATTAGTCGTGGGTGCTGAAGTACTCGGTCAACTCCTGCCAGAGGGCGACATCGCTCTCGCGCTCGGCAAGGGTCTTGAGGGCAGTGCCGTAAACGTCGGTGACAACGTAGTCGTTCCAATCGACCTCGACGGTGTCGGTGATCTCGCCGAGGTTCGCCATTGCCTCATAGAACTTGACGCAGGCTATCTTGTCCGGGTCGAGCGAAAGGCGCATTACCGGGGTATATGTATCCGTGCCGTAGACCTGTGCTTTCAGGAACTCTCGGTCCTCACCGGCGTAGACTTCGAGAATATCAAGGGTGGCTTCCTCGTTTTCTAGGTAGTAGCGGTATCCGCGCAGGGTCGCCGTCTCAAAAGCGACGAGTGCGTCGAACTTGTTCTCATATGCCTCCTGGCTGCAGGTCTGGCGGCAGCAAGGGTAGGTCTCGACAAACTGCTTTACGCTTCCGACGAGCTCCGCGCCGAAGTTCTCGGCATAGTAGCCAAGGCAGGAGTTCGTGATGCAGTAGTCATACTCGCCCTTGGTGCAGCCCTCGACCGCAGTGTTGCCGTCGTTGACATACACGAAGGTGACATCTGCGCCCTCGCCGGGTGCGCCGATGGTATAGCCCTGTTCAAGCAGGTAGTTCTTCAGAACCATCTGGCCAGTCTCGGGCATCTGGCAGGCAATGGTCTTGCCAAGCAGGTCGTCGACCCCGGTGATATGCAGCGTGCCCTTAGCGGCGATTATCTCGGAGCCCTCGGCAGCGGTGCCGCCGAACACGCGCAGGGTGGTAGTGCCCTGAGAAATAAAGGTCGCGGCAGCGGTGCTGGAGAGGAGGTAAACGTCGAGGTCACCGGTGGAAACTGCCATATAGGCATCGTTCATGCTGGATACCTTTTCAAACTCGACCTTCACGCCCTCCTCGTCAAAGTAGCCCATGGCATCGGCGACGAGTACGCCGACAGGCTTCACGGACTTGCCGAGCAGGCCGACCTTGAGGGTAACGGGCTCTTTGGGTGTTTCCGCCGCGGCGGCTGCCGTTTCGGCAGGGGCGGCTGCATCTGCAGACTGGCTGTCAGCAGCAGGAGTCTGCTCGCTGCCGCATCCGGTCAGAACTAGAGCGGAAAGCATGCAGACAAGAATGATGATACTTACAAGCTTTTTCATTTGGATTTTCCTTTCTTCTTCTATATGCATCGAAATATTTCGATATATTCAATATAAAACGCGCCTTTCTCGCGGCCGATCCTATATCATAGAATTGACCGCTTCGAGAAAGCTGTCAGTCTCAACGCCGAGATTCGTGCACAGTTCGCGCACTGTCAGGTTTTCGTTTTCCGGGTTTACACAGCACATACCGATCTGTCGGAACATCTGGAACGCCTGCGGATACAGTTCCATCGCCTCGCCGAGGCGCATTTCCGGGTCAATTCCCATTCGTTTCATCGTTATCCTCCCCTGCCATCAGTTATGATATAGTCTCTCTCCGGTCTCGCTGGTGAGATGGAACGCGCAGAATGGCACAACGTCGCCGTCGCCGGTTATCATATGGACGCAGCAGCCCCGAAGCCTGCCGAGGTCAATATTCCACACGTCCTGAAAGCCCTTGCCGGATATCGAGAACGAATGCGTAAGCGTGCGCAGGGCAAACTTCATGAGCGGCGATGTCTTTGCCTTGTCTTCTGCGCCGTCCTGTATACGCCAGCGCTTGTCGGTGTATTTATTGGTCTTTTCTACGAAGTCCGTCTGCTCGGTATCGCAGTCGTTCTGGTGGAACTGGGTCATGCAGATGAGCCTGCCGCTCTCATCAAGATAGTAAGTGCTGGAAAAATCACAATGCGGGTCAAACTGCTTGCGCGGGACGAAGTTGTCCATTACCAGTTCCTCCGAGCACTGCTCTGTCAGCGCGTGGAGCACATCGTCAAGTCCGCAGCGGCTCTCATCCGGCGGGGTCTGTCCCGGATAGCGGCCGAAATAGCTTACCGGCTGGAAGTGGATACCCTTGACCGTCGGGATATGCTTTTTCGCAAATGCCACTATCTCACCGAGCCTGTGCAGGTTCACTCCCGGTATCACGACGGGGACAAGCAGCACGCCGACGCCGAGCTTCTCGCAGTTCTCGATGGCTTTCAGCTTTATATCCAGCATATCCCTGCCGCGTATCGTGCGGTATATCTCATCATCCACGCCGTCAAACTGGAGGTATATCAGGTCGAGCCCGGCCTCCTTCAGCTGACGCAGATAGTCTATATCCTGTGCGATGCGGATACCGTTTGAGTTTACCTGCAGATGGATCACCCCCATCTCCTTGCCCATGCGCACAAGCTCAGGCAGGTCGTCTCTCACTGTCGGCTCGCCGCCGCTGAGCTGTACGGAGCAATACCTGTTCGCGTCCAGCGCCGTTCTGAACATTCTGCGTATCTGTTCTTTGTCCGGGTCGAAGCGCTCCGCGTTCGCGTCGGCAAAGCATATTTTGCACTGCATATTGCAGCGGTAGGTTATCTCCAGTATCGATGTGCAGGTGCCGCTGTGGTGCGCGTCGCACAGGCCGCAGTCGTATGGGCAGCCGTGTTCCTCCGGACGGCCTCTGTCTTTGGCGGGAGCATGTATCCCCTGCTGCATCCAGTTGACGTACATATCCGCGTCGCGCCAGAACAGCACCTTGAAGTGTCCGTGCTCCGGGCAGTCCTTGACCATATAGGCCTTGCCGTCTATGCGCTCATAGCGGGCGGGTATTTTCTTCAAGCAGACCGGGCAGAGGCTCTCAGTCTCGTGCAGTATCTCGTTCATATTTTTTAAGCCTTTCCCACAGAGCGGAGAATATCTCGCCCATTTTTCCGCGCACTATCAGGTCGGCGCGGTCATCGAGCGCGGTCTCATCATTATTGAGTATCACAAGCGTACCTCTGAAGCGGTCGAGCAGCCGCCCGGCGGACGACACCCTCAGCGATGTTCCTGCCGCGATCAGCAGGTCGCACTGTGCGATCTCCTTCACACATCCGAAGATCACCTCCGGATCGGGCGTTTCTCCGAAAAGAACTATACCGGGGCGGATAATGCCGCCGCACTCGCAGTACGGTATACCCTCGCAGTATTTCACGCGGCGCACATCGTGGCTCTTCCCGCACTTGAGGCAGGTGTTTTTATACACATTCCCATGCAGGTCAAAAACCTTTCTGCTGCCGGCGCGCTGGTGCAACGCGTCGCCGTTCTGCGTGATAATCGAGGAAAGCATCCCCTTTTCCTCCATCCACGCCAGCGCGAAGTGCGCCAGATTCGGGCGCGCATCAAGGTTCAGAAGCTCAGTGCGGTAGAAGTTGAACATTATTTCCGGGTGCTCTTCAAAGAATTCCCGCGAGAGTATCCTCTCCGCGGAGTAACCGTAGAACTCCTTGTTGTTATAAAGCCCGGACACCGCGCTGCGGAAATCCGCAAGCCCGCTCTCGGTGGACATTCCCGCTCCGCCGAAGAGCACCGTGTGCTTTGCCTGCGTTACAAGCCGCGCAAGCTCATCCAGCTTACGCTCAAATTCCTCGTTCACGGCGTTCTCTCCATAATGCGCTTTTTCTCAAAGCAGTGCTCGCGCAGCGCGCCGCAAGGCAGCAGAGTTATCTCCGGTGCAGGAAGCCCCTGCATGACCTCGAGCGCGGCCAGCCTGCCATGCAGATCGTCGGCATCAAAACGCTCCGGGTCAAGCGTCTCTACCTCAAAGGTCAGCTTATCGCCGTCGGTGAATATGCGGTAGTCAAGCAGACCGTCAGTACCGAAGAGTACTTCGTCAAAGAGCGCCGGGAAAAGCTCATGCCCACGGAGCACATACGCGCCTTCCTTGCGGCGGACGATATGGCCGAGCACATCCAAGTGACTTCCGCAGACGGCTTTTTCAAGCTTCGCGATATCCCCCGTGCGGTAGCGCACGAGCGGCATACAGTCGCGCGAGATGTTCGTCAGCACGACCTCGCCCTCTTCGCCGTAGGGCAGCGGAGCTCCGGTATCGGGGTCAACTATCTCTATGATGTGGTCTATCTCGTTATAGTGATACCCGCTGCAAACATCGCAGTCTACGGCAAGCCCCCAGCCGGACTCGGTGAGCCCATAGTGCGTTGAAACACGGCACTGCCATGTCTCGGCAAGATAATCTATCATGCTCTGCGGGAGATTCGTCATGGTGATGAAGATGCACTGCATGCCGAGCTTTGAAAGATCGTGCTTCTCGGCAAGGATGCGCGTAGCACGGTATATCGTGATGGCCTCACCGAACCAGACGTTGGCTCTGTTCTTTACCGAGAGCTCATACAGCTCCTCCGGGTCGTCGTGAAGATCTGCCGCCCATGCCTGCATGCCGAACCTGATAAGGCTCTGCGCCAATATGCCGCCGATCCCCCGCCCCTGCGAGTTTTGGAGGAACACGACACAGCGCCCCTCATCACGGTCAACGACCGTGTTCATGCCGCGCGGGAGAAACTCGAATATTTTCTGTATATCGCGTTGGGAGAAAAAGATACGCTTTTTCATACCGGTCGATCCGGAGGAGAAAAATGTCACCGGCTTTTCCACTTCTCCCTGCGAGGTACAGAGAAAGCTGTAGCTCGTACCGGAAAGGTCCTTCGGCGTGGTGAACGGCAGCTTCTGAATATCGCTGAGGCTGCCGATATCCTCCGCGCCTACATTGTACTTTGCGTAGAGTCTGCCGTAAAAGGCGCTGTTCTCCTTGACAAGCTTCACCGTCTTTTTAAGCTGCCAGAGCCTGTATTCATCAAAAAGCTCATCATCCACAACGCTGAGATCGCCGCGCGCGGACTGTGCGCGAAACTCCTCATCCTGTTCTATCCTCATCCTGCACAGCTCGTACAGGCCGTACTGTAGGGTCTTGCTCATTATATTTATCCTATTCCGTCAAATATTTTGTGTCCGTCGCAGCTGCTGAGATACTTGCTGCAAAGCGGGATAAGCCGTCCGTCGCGCTGGATTATCTGGATCGAGCAGCGCTGGACACGCATAAGGTCAATGTTTGAATTATCCTGAAACGCCATTCCGCCGACCGTCAGCATTTTGTTCTGACTCGGCATCCATGTCGCGCGCATATTTTTGCGCAGGCGGTGGACTGCGTTTTCCTCACGCTCGCGCTTTGAAAAGCGCGTCAGCGCCTTGAGCCGGCCGTCCTTGCCGAGCATATAGCCGGCGTTGAACGAGCACTGCGCATGGTCATATGCGCCCGGCCCGAAATCCTGCGCGGATATATCGATGCACTGTTCATCGAGCCGGCGGATAACATCAGGTATAGTTATGCGCCTGACCTTATCGTGCGGATATATCCCAAAGTAGCTTATCGGCTGGAGATAAACTCCCCTGACCGTCGGCATATTCTGCTTTGCGTATTCGATTATCTGCCCAAGCTCGCCATCGTTCTCGCCGGGGATCACGCAGCAGACAAGCACTACCGCAAGCCCCGCCTTGGCGCAGCTCTCGACTGCTTTCTTTTTTATATCGAGCATGGGTTTACCGTACTTTGCATAGTACGGCTTATCCGACATCCCGTCGAAGCCAAGATACACGGTCGTCAGCCCACAGAAGCGCAGTGCGCGGGCAAGGTCTTTATTTTTTGCCAGCTCTATTCCGTTGGTGTTCAGCTGGATATAATCAAAGCCTATCGTCCGGGCGGCGTTCGTGAGGTCGCATATATCCTTTCTGACGGTCGGCTCCCCGCCGCAGAATTCTATAAGCGCGTCATCTCCCGCAAGCTCCTTATAACGCCTCATCAAAGCATCGCACTCCTCAAGGCTCGGCTCATGAAGCGGTTCATTCTTGTCGCGCGTAAAGCAAACGGGGCAGTTCATGTTGCAGCGGTTCGTCGTCATAAGCGCGGACGACGCCGGGAGCTGACATGCCTCGCACGCAAAACTTTTCCCGCCGGTGGCTTTGTCCGCTTCTTCCTCATCCTGCGGCAGCCCGTTTACATCCATCCCGCCGTACTCCAGCCAGCGCAGATAGTTCTCCGCGCTGGCTGCCCATATAAGCGTGGAAAAACTGCCGTGCTCCGCGCAGGATTTGTCCATATATATCCCGCCGTCACGGCTGACTATGTCCGCGTATACCTCTTTTAGGCACACAGGGCACACGCTCTTTGTCTTATATAAAAATCTATCCGCCATTCTATTCCTTTTCAAAAACGATCTGGTAATAGCTCATTTCCGAATTCTTGAAAAACTCGTTGACATATTTGCTGTTTCCGAATGCGCACTGTATATAGCTGCCGACCTCTTTCATCGGGACTCCGTACCGGCGGCTGAGACTCGCAGCAATGCGCACAAGCTCAGGATATTCTTCTTTCTGATACACCGTTCTGAACCCGGCACTTCGAAAAATTTCGATATAATCCGCAGCAGTCTGCACCCCTTCAAGGCATGGTATGCCTTGTATATCCCGGCGCTCTGCCGCAGTTGGCTTTCTGAGTGCGAAATCGTTCAGCAGGAATCTGCCGCCGCTTCTCAGTATACGTGCATATTCCGCAGCTGCATTAGCTTTATCCGGTATCACGGCAAAGGCCGCTTCGCTGAAAACGCCGTCAAAGCTTTTGTCCGCAAACGGCATCGCACAGGCGTCGGCGCAGATAAACCGGCAGCCCGGCGCACACTCCCGGGCACGCTCAAGTACAGCGCCGTCAATATCAATCGCCGTGAGCCTTATAAAGCCTTTACCTGACAGGTGCTTTGCTGCTTCTCCCCCGGCGCAGCCGATCTCAAGCAGTTCGAGCGTTTCGGTAAAGCCTGCGTTTATAAGCCCCTTATCCAGCAGGAAGAAGCGATCTTTGCGCTGCACGAAGGCATCCCTCAGCGGTGTTTTTTCCATAATCACTTTATCATTTCATTCGCAGAGCCCCAATCGGGGCTCTGCGTTTCTTATGTACTCTCAGCCCTTATCAAAGGCCAGGTTGACCGCGCGCTTGCATACCTCAAGTATAAGCTCGGTCACGGTCGGGTGCGGGTGGATGGTGTTGTACACCTGTTCAAGCGTCATCTTGTTCTCAACGGCGATGGTCATCTCCGCGATCAGGTCGCAGGCCTCATGGCCGAAGATCTGGCAGCCGATGATGACATGGTCGTCCTCACGGGCAACGACCTTGATAACGCCTTCGGTCTTGCCGATAGCGATCATCTTCTCATTGGACGCAAAGCCGAGAGAACCGGCGATCGTCTTGATCCCCTTGGCTTCCGCATCGGCCTGAGTGTAGCCGACCCATGCGATCTCGGGTTCGAGGAAGGTGGTGACGGGGATAACGTCGTAGTTTATGTAATAGTCATTGCCCGCTATCGTCTCGGCAATGACCAGTCCCTGACGCTGAGCCTTGTCGGAAAGCTGTGTGCCGGTGGTGACATCGCCCGCGGCAAAGATGTTGGGCACGCTGGTGCGCATGTGCTCGTCGGTAATGATCTGGCCGTTTTTCTCCATCTTGACTCCGACTTCCTCAAGACCCATATCGCGGGTGTTGAGCGTGCGGCCGATGGCGCAGAGGACCTCGTCGGAGATAAGCTCCTCGCCGTTTGCGAGAGTGGACTTGACGCTGCCGTCAGGCTGAACCTCGACGTTTGCAATGCCGGAGCCGGTCTTGACGACTATGCCGCGCTTTTCAAGGGACTTGCGCACAGCGTCGGTAATCTCAGGCTCGTGCAGGGCGGGAACGAGATTCGGCATCATCTCGACGATAGTAACGGGAATATCAAAGGTGTTGTAAATATGGGCATACTCAAGGCCGATAGCACCGGAGCCGATGATGACTATGCTTTTGGGCATGGGGCGAGAAAAGTCCATTATCTCATTGGAGGTGATGACCTTCTGATGGTCGACATGGAATGCCGGTATCTCCGCAGGCTCGGAGCCAACGGCGATGTTGATATACTCGGCAGTGACGATTTTCTTCTCCTTGCCGTTGTCAACCTCGATGGTATGCGCATCGACAAGTCTTGCTCTGCCCTTGATGACATCGATACCGCGGGACTTCTTCCACAGCAGGGTCTCAAGGCCGAAGCTGAGGTTGTTTATGACGCCTTTTCTGCGCTTGTCTATCGCCTTGAAGTCAACCGTAACGGCAGACATATCAATGTTGATGCCGTATGCCTTGGCTTCCTTGAGGGAGGCATAAAGATTTGTGGAGGCCATGAGCGCCTTTGTCGGAATACAGCCGCGGTTAACGCAGGTACCGCCTGAACCGTTCTTCAGACGTGCTTCAATTATCGCAACCTTTTTGCCGCGGTCGGCGGAGCGCATCGCGCAGGCCGAGCCGCCGGGGCCACCGCCGATACATACTATATCGTAATCGTACATATTATTCTCCTTGTTTCTTATTAAATGTACAAATTTTTTGTCGACAAGCAGTTAAAGGATTATGGAATAATCGCTTAGAACACGTTGCCTATCGCCACGCCTACGGTGAGCGCCGCAATAATGGTGATGATGGTGGTCAACAGGCCGTACTTTATCATGTTCTTGGGTACGATCCAGCCGGAACTGTAGGCGATAGCAGAGATCGGACTGCACGGCGCAGTCGTCCATGTCGTATTTGCAAGAACAGTCGCCAAAGCACCGACGACCATGGGGTTAATCTGGCCAGCATAGATGGTGGTGCAGAGAGGCATCGCAACTGCAAAGGTGATTGCAAGAGGAATGGAGCCAGTGCAGAAGCTGCACAGGATGCCGCAGAATACAAGCATAATAACCATGAACATAGTGGCGCTGACATTGGCAAATACAGGGGAAAGAACTTCAGTCAGCCATGCGGCAATGCCGATGTCGGGGTTGCCCATGAACGCACCGATCCCCATGATGCTGACCATGAAGAACACCATCCCGACTGGCACGCAGGAGACAGCATCGCTCCATTTAAAGACAGGCTCGCCGTCCGCCTTGATGAAGTTCATAAGGAAAAGCGCTACCAGCGGAGGCATGCACTGCTGAATCTTAGAGAACACCGCACTATAGCCCGCGGGCCAAATGTACTGCGTGAGACCCGGCAGCAGCCACAGAACTATGCAGGCGAGGTAGAAGCCGATGGACCACTTTTCCTTCTTGCTCATTGTGCCAAGACCGGCAGTGAGCTTTTCATAATCAACATTGGAGAGTGCGGACACGTCAGGACGCCACAGGAAGCGGACGATGACGAAGTAAAACACAGCGCCGATGAGAGAAACGGGCGTGGCAATGGCGCAGTAGGCAAAGAAGTCCATCGCCTGTCCAGTGTAGGACTGGAAGAAAGAGAAGCCCTGAAGCGTCATCGCGTGGGCAATGGGATTGCCGCCGTTTGCCAGCAGGCCCATGACGAGAAGGCCAAGGATGAGCACCGTTGCGAGAGGCGCTTTATCCTCTTTCTTAAGGCCGACGCTGGCAAGAATCTCCTGCACGATGGGGAACATTATCATAAAAGTTGCGGCAGAGGAAAGAGGCATGCTGATGATGTACATTGCGATGAGGATCATTGCGACCGTCCACCACGGGCTCTTGCGGGCGAGCTTATTGGTGATGAACCAGACAGCGATGCGGCGGGCGACTCCGCTCTTGGTGAGGCATCCAGCAAGCATGAAAGTGAATATAAGGAACACGACAGTGCTGTTGCCGAACGTTGCCTGAGTAATGGTGTTGATGCTGAGCGCTGGAACAGTCATGAACGCAAACACAACCAACATACTTGTCCAATCCGTGCCCCAAGTGAGGAACAGAATGCTTGCGCCGACCAAAATACCTAGAACCTGAAATCCTGAAGGACTCAAGCCGGTAAACGGGGGGATGATTGCTGTGGCAAACATAAAGAACAGTGCTGCTACCAGTGCGATCCACTTGCTGACGGAAACGCTGTTTGATTTCTGACCCATATCTCTGATCTCCTTTGCAAATTTTATTTAAAAAAGGATCAACAAAAATAAATAGAAAGCTCGGTGGCGGCAAAAACGCACATATATAAAGCTTCTCATCGGTAATGTGCACAAGAAACAGCCGAGCAGAAATCTTATTTACGTTGTATATTTTATTTCTTAGCTAGCCTTTTGTCAATATGGTTATATGGCGCAAAAATCGCCGTTTTTTTCATACACTTCTGTATTAAGTGACAGAACAATTGTGAGTTGTGCATAAAATATTTGATATTAATCTGGCAATGCGTCAAAAATGAGTTCACGCGAAAATTTATGTTGTAAATTTTGCTTTAGTGTGATATGATTTTCACATAGTAGCCGAGCGGACACGCTCACCGCTACGCAAAAGGTAAAAATATTTGTTGAAGAGGTCTTAATTCGTGAAAGAAATCCTGCAAGAGCTTGAGAGAAAGTCTTGCGATCGCCCGGTAGAGCTTGTCAGGCAGCAGCATGCTGGCAAGAAAGTCATTGAGTATTATGGTGACTTCATACCCGAGCAGTGGATCCGCGCTATCGGCGCGGAGCCGTATTTGATCTGCAAAGGCGGCGAACCTCAAGCTCCCGAAGCAACTCTTGACTATTCGCTGCGCTTCATGAATCCCCTTGCCGCCACGATGGTTGGTAACTATCTCATCGGCGCTGACCGTGTCATGCCCATGGCTGACGGCATTGTTATCCAGCAGCATGACTGCCACTATGGTCGTATGTCTGAAATTCTTGAGGTCAAGGGTCTGCCCGTTTACAAGGTCGGCGTTCCCGCAGACTTCAATGTGGGAATTTCCCAGAAGTACTATCGCCACGAGCTTCGCGAGTTCAGAAAGTATCTTGAGAATCTCGTAGGCAAGCCGCTCGACGAGGACGCAGTCCGGGCAAACTACGCAAAGACCAACAAGATAAACGAGCTGTTGCGCAAGATAGATGAACTGCGCAAGCACGACAATCCGCCAATAACTTTCTCTGACTGGATCAGGCTCAACCACTACACGCTACGTGTTGACTATGACACGAGCATTGAAGCTCTTGAGAAGATCTATGATTATTTGAAGGATGCACCCGGCGCACATGCCGAGAACGCACCTCGTATACTCATCGCCGGCCGTGCCGTCGCAGAGGGTGACTACGTTGTGCCGTCGCTGGTCGAAAGCGCTGGCGGCTGCATCGCGTGCGACTTCCTCGACGAGGCCATCCGTCCCTATCGCACCAACATCTCAACAGAGGGCGACATTGTCGATGCCTTTGCCGAAGCCATCTATGACAAGAGGGATCCCCAGTGCATATTCCAGCCGTCTTGGGAGATCCGCTTTGAGCGCGTGAAGGAACTTCTCAAGGAGTACAACATCGACGGTATTCTGTGGTACCAGCTCTCCTTCGATGAGATTTATGACATGGAGTTCACTTGCTATTCCAAGTGGCTCAAGGAGATCAACGTTCCCGTTATGAAGCTTGAGACCTCCTATGAGTATTCGCGTGAGGCCACCGCGCCGCTCGCGACAAGGATTGAGAGCTTCGTCGAGAGTTTAAAGGAGGCAAAGTAAGATGAGAGATGTCGATCGCGATCTGCTGAAGCTGCTTGCGTTCAGCGACGAAGAAATAGAAGAATTCCTCCCCAAATGGGAGATTGCCCGCAAGGCGCTGCGTCTTGACGACGCCACCATTGCCAACGCGATAGACCACTTCATTCCGGAAAACTGGGATATCAAGTATCTTGGCGTCCGCAAGCTCATCGGCGCATACCTGCGCGAGGGCGTCGAGCAGTGCATGACCCCCACCTACAAGGCTGAGGGCAAGAAGATAGTGTACGGCATACTGCCTGCTATCTCCAACTACTACTACGCCGTCAAGGAAGCCGGCGGAGACGACGTCTTTATAGGCTTCCCTGACCACATGCTCGTCAACATCCTCAACTCCTTCTTCCATGCGGCTGCGCCGTGGCTGGACATTGCAGAGTCCTACGGCTTCACCTATGGCTGCCGCCACTGCCCACTGAACAAGATGCGCGTTGCGGCATATGTTGAAAACGTCATTGCCGCGCCCGACATCATATGGAGCTGGGGCTTCAACTGCGACGAAGGTCCCAAGACCGATGAAATGCTTCAGGGCATCACCGGCAAAGAGTGGAAGTATCACGTCTCCCGCGCGCCGCATGACTCCCTGCTCAGCGAGAAGGAAGAGGACATCATCGCCCGCGTCGAGTACATGTCTGAGCAGATGAAGCTTGGCGTGAAGGCCATCAGCGACGCCATCGGCATTGAGATCAAGCCTGAGCATGTCGCTTCCGCAAACAAGAAGATGCGCGCATATGGCTTCAAGGTCGGCGTGCTGACTCAGCTTGCTGCGACCGCAGATCCCCCCGTGCTTGGCGGCGACTCTGTCTCTCTCGCACAGTGCATTATGAACGTGCCTTTCAACACCGGCACGAAGTACGCCGAAGAGGCAGTCGATATCCTCACCAAGGAGCTACGCGCCGCAATCAAGGCCGGCGAGGGCGTCATGCCCAAGGGCACGCCCAAGGTGGCTATCCGCAACCTGCCATACTGCATCCCATGGCTGGGGCAGATGTTCCGCCAGAACGGCCTTATGGTTCAGTTCGCCTGCGCGCTCACTCAGTCCTCCCGCCAGACGCAGCCGCCCACGCGGCCTGACGATCCGTGGTACACCGCGGCAGAGGCATGGTCCCGCAATCCGATGTGCTCGAACATGAAGAATGAGTGCGACAGCTACATCGAAAAGCTCAAGACCTACAATGCCAATGGTATGCTTCTCGGTCTGTTCGACTTTGACCGTTGGGTCGGCCCGCAGCAGAAGCTCCAGGCAAAGATGGTCGAAGAGACGCTGCACATCCCATGCTTCTACATCGAGGGTGACTTCTGGGATGACCGCGAGTACAGTCCCGAAGCGCTCAAGACCCGCGTTGAATCCATCTGCCAGGTCTTCAAGATGAGACTTGCCGCACTGGAAGCCGAGAAGGAAGCCGAATAAAATCCAACCGCATAAAAATAACGTCCTCGAATTGAGGACGTTATTTTTGTTCAGCACTGTGCAGACAGAAAAGCACCGCCGGTTATGACACTGGCGGTGCTTTGTTCAACAGCAAAGGTGAGCGGTCACTTCTGCTTCTTTTCATAATCGCGCTTTGCGCGCATAGCGGCGCCGAGTGCAGCCGTTGACTGCGGCAGGTCCAGCGCCGTGACCTTTTTATGCAGCAGCTCAGAAAAAATCTGAGCCATGGCATCGTTTTTCGCTACGCCACCGGAGAACACGATAGGCTCTGTATAAGACACCTGTGCAGACCTCCCCATCGCAATGATGCGGCGGGCAATGGCGCGGCCTGTTCCTGCCGCGATATCAGCCACGGGAACTTTCTGCGAGAGGTGTGAAATAATCTCCGATTCTGCAAAGATGGTACACATACTGCTGATATTGCACGGCTCAGTAGACTGTTTCATAAGGTCTGAAAGCTGCTCCATCTCTATGCCGAGCAGGCGGTGCGTCAAAACCTCAAAAAAGCGGCCCGTACCAGCAGCGCACTTGTCGTTCATCTCAAACTTTGTCACCGTGCCGAACTCGTCAAGCTCGATGACTTTGCTGTCCTGTCCTCCGATATCTATTATTGTGCGCGCCGCCGGAGCAACTACGTGTGTACCGATGCCGTGGGCAATAATCTCTGGAATATTGTCGTTAGCCTTGAGAAACGCCTTGCGGCCGTACCCGGTGGATATGATATAAGCAATATCCTGCTCCGTCACACCAATGGCGTCCATCGCGGCTTTTAGCACCTTTTCGCCGCTCAGATTTCTGTCAAACTCAGTGTACAATACCTGGAACGTGAGGACACTGCCACTCTCATCAATGATGATGCATTTGGACGTGGTAGAGCCGATATCCACACCGGCAAAAAGCTTCATAGCAAAACCCTCTTTATATATTTACTTACCGGTAAGCATCTCTTCGGCAGAGGCAAGCTCACCGACTACGAACTGGGCGTCCAGAAAAGCGAGGCCGCAATTAGGGCATCTGTAGCCCTCGGCATCTGGCAGGTCCATATCGTTATAGGTTATCGCGATATCGTCCACTTCTTCCATATCAACCTTGCAGTTAAAGCACTTCCAATTCATTTTAAGCCCTCCTTATTCTCCCTTTGGATCAGCGAAACTTATAATATAGCTATAGAGATTAACGACCTCAACCTCACCGTCAGCAATAATATACTCCACGTTGGGAGTGAACTTGTTCAGCCTCTTCTTTGCAAGATAGTGCTCCTCGCCCTCGATATAGAGCTTCTTCCCAGTGGTCTCGGCGTATTCAAGGACCTCTCTGATGTCCTCTTCACGGATCCCTCGGTTTTCCATGACCTCCTTGATCTCGTCGCTCAGCTTGATGGGAACGGTTTTAAAATCCATCGCAGTCATACCTCCATTTTTATTTTTTCATCCCGACCCGCCCCCGCGAAAGCGGGAAGCGTCGGAAAAATACTGTGCTCTTTGAAAACTTACAGTGTAAATTTCCTATATAAATATATACTATTGCCACGAAAATGTCAATAGTATATGTTTTATCAAACTTATTTATTTTTGACTCGCTTTCACGTAAGGCACTTTTTAAGGAAGAAATCTATCAACTCTTCGTACTCCTCCGCCGTCATGCTTATTATACCCGCAGCGCACTGGTACGATATTGAGAACACCATCACATCAAGCAGGCTGTAGCTTTTTTCATTTGCCGCATAGTCCTTCTGCGTGGCCTTGGCGCGCTTGGTGAGCTTTGAAATAAAGTTATAGAACGGGCGAACCTCCGCATCCTCACTGAACTGGCGACGGCCCTCCGTCTGCATGAAGGAGAATATGTTGCGGTTTTCCATCGCGAATGTGAACACCTGCTTTGCAAGCGTCTTGCAGAAGAGGAATTTGTCCACGGGAGGCTCAAGACTGTTCAGCGCATGATATATGGAATCATACAGCCGGTCAAAGCCGCTGGTCAGCACATGCTTTTCTATCTCCTGAAGATTCTCCACGTAGTTATAAAGAGTCATCGGCGAGATGCCGAGCTCCTTTGCGATCCGCCGCGCAGACAGCGCTCCAATCCCTTCCGTATCCACAACCCTTACCGCGACGCGTATTATTTCTTCCTTGCCGCATAGTACCTTTTCGCGAGGCATCTGCCATCAAATCCTTACTACAACTATATTTTTGAGATTTTCAGAAAGTTACAGATGCTTCTGATAATAGTCATCCTGTCCCCTTCGGACTTTTTATCTGAATCCCACAGGTCTCCCTCAAGATAGAAATGAGGAACACCCGTTTTTGCTTCTATCAGACGCACCATGGTCTTCTGCACAGCGCCGACCCATTTATCGAACGCGTAGAAGCCGTACAATGCGCCGTCGGCATGATACCGGTTCAGCAGGTCGGCATATATTCTGGCCTCGTCCATCATGTTCATGGAGCTGGGCGTGGCAAGACTCATCCGTGCGACCGTAGTATACACGTCTTTCTCATTCAAATACTCCCGGAATATATGTGCAAATGGGAACATACGCCCCTGCGTAAGGCAGACGCCGTTTTCCCGGAAAGCCTTGTCTATCCACGGCGCGTACAGGGAGTTGAACTGGCAGAACATCTTCGGAGCATTTTTGGGAAGCGCACCTATCCCCTGCGCCACACGCTCTCTTACTTCATCAAGAAAAATCTCAAGCACATGATTGAGATATGAATACCCGATGTCAAAGCACATGTCCACGCAGGTTCCGAATAGCGTCATTTCATTGACCGTGACAGGCTGTGGGTCGGCGTTCATGACGAGGTCGGAAAGCTGCTCAACAAGATCCATATAGTGCATATACTCTTCAAGCGCCTTTTGAAGATGCTCCTCCGTGACCTCTATCCCAGTGGCGTCGGAAACATCACGCTGCGCCATGCGCAGTTTTTCCGCGAGGAAGTCGATACGCTTGCGGTCATCCGCCTCAACATCGCCAAGCGGAGCGTCGTGCGGGAGGGTGATAAATGTGTTCTTCCAGCGGGTGCCGCCGAGGCAAGCAATAAGCTCATCCGTTTTGGGCGCTTCGCCGCACTTTATGCCCCAGTTCCACGTTATTGTCGGCGGCGGGAGCTTCCCGTCGGCAATGGCGTTGGCACGGATACTGTTCATCTTGCAATGGGCGCAATGGCCATTGACCGCATTACCATAGCAGCCCGCGCCCTTATTGAAGAATGCACCGCGGATCATGACCATCATGTAGCCAGGATATGAAACGTGTAGCCGCCCCTTTCCCGCCAGCTTGTTAGCATAGATGCAGACAGGCGCAGAGGGGATGTTGATATACATCACAGAATCCCCGGCCCCAATATACTGCGCTGTTTTGGAAAGCTCGACTATCTCCTTGATGCAGGCGGCAGCCATCATTCTTATGCCCTTGAGCGAAAGACTCCAATATGTCGGCAGATATTCATTAACAGCGTAGGCAACGTCCTTATCACTCAGGCAGAGGAACTTTGCAGCCCTCTTCCACTGTGGCAAAAAAGCCTCAAGTTCTTCCCCTTCCCAGCCAAGTAAGCTCAGAAACTGTCTGTGTACATTCTCTGACATTACTGTATTACTCCCTTCGTGGCAGACAAAACGACGCATAGGCGTCGAAATCTCCGCAGTTCAAAATCATATCAAAGCTTTTTACGCTTTTCAAGACTTTCAAAGTGTTTTTCCCAAAAAATCTATATTTTTCTATATATGTCTATTCAATATGCGGAGTTATCTTCCTGCTCGAAGCAGATAAGCCATTGTCTCTGCCAGCGTCTCTATCTTGGATAGGTTGAAGCCCCTGCCCCAAAAGTCTGTACTACATTGAAATACCGGCTTTCCCGTGAGCCTTGCGATCTCCCCATCCGTGAGCCGATGCGCTGTGCCAAGCCATCTGTCAAAGCCGAACATACCATTGAGATATCCCATGCAGTTATATTTTTTTATCGTGCGCGCAGTCTCACGCACGTAATCGGTACTGCTGCGGCTAAGAATAGATGCATCCCACGAGGCCGCGGCCATGCCGGCAATATCTTTAGCGTGCATACATTGCACTGGGCACGTGATGAATGCGGCGCTGCCGACAAGGCAAATACCGTTGTCTGCGTACACGGCACCAAGCTCCGGTATGCAAGGTGGAATATAATATGTATACAGCTTTTCCATCGCACCTGCTCGATCAATGTGGCGCATATTGCGGTAGATGTCCTCAAGCGCATCCACCAGCTCGGACATATCCTGAAAAGCCATGAGCTGGCTTGTCTGAATAAGCGCCACCGTACCGGCCTTCAATGGTGGTCGCGTTGCCGAGGCGTTGGAACAGCAGATGGCAGCCGCGAGTATGGCAGCCTTGTTCGTGGTGTCGCGTATGCCTTTTGTCTGGGGTAGTGCAGCCCCGGACTGCACACAGATATATTCAAGCGAGGTGCGCAGTTCCTCCTCATAACGAACAAATCTCATGGCATCATACGGTTTTGCGCAGAAGCTATTCATCTGCCCAACTCCGTCGCAGTCATGTATTAACTCATCAGTTTTGCAGCACTCATCACAAAGGAGCCCGAAGCTCCACATAAGCTGCGGTCGTGGTATAATACCAGCCTCGACGAAGCCACGTCTGTTCTCCAGCATAGCACAGCGGCTGTTCCAACAATGCCCACTCGAGGGCGGCGGCTGGCCAAGTATACCCTGCAACGTAATCATGGCGCAAAATTCTGCTGTATGCACACTCACCTTCCCTGTGGAGTTAAGCGCCGCGGGAATTATCGTCGGGCACGGAACGGAGGCGTATACCCTGTACAGTCCATTGGAAGTAAAAAGTGCAGTGAACTCTTCTATATAGAGCCGTAGCAGAGCCCTGACGCCTGGAATATCCATGTCATACCAGCGGACGAGCCTGTCCATATCGCATAGCCTCGGGATATCGCCGTCATAAAAGCGGCGGACGTATTCGTCTATTTTTTCGGGCGCAGTGCAACCAAGCTCCGCACACAGTCCACGCAACGTATTCATTGCTTTTCCCCCACGGGTGTATATACCATATATTAAGCTCATTCATCCAACATCACGAATATTTACAAAGTAATTATATTCATTAAAGGCGCAACAGTCAAGTAAATATACCTGTTTGATTGTACGTACGGTAAAGTTTTTATGCGCAGTGGCACAGTAAAAGCTGGGTAAAACTTTGAATGCCCAACGTTAAGCATATGCAGCCGTCTGCTCCCGGTCGTAACGGATTCTCATAAAATCTGGAAAGGCTACGAACATTCTGTACCTTAAACTATAATCAGATACGTCTAACTATGCATTCATGCAGCAATAAAGGACACAGTAACATGCCTCCGTTTTCTCAGGTACAGATATGTATGCGCTCCGTGCATGTCCAGATCCTTGACTCGCTGGATTCGGTAGTCGTGGATGCGCTCGGTCTCGCTCTGACAGCGCAGGCAGACGCACTTCCTTCGCGGCAGTTCTCGCCATACTTTTTACGCTTTGTTCAGTTCCTCCGTCAGCCTCCGCACGATCTGCTCATGCGCAGCTTTATCTCTCGCCATCTCATCCTCCGCAAGTGCCTCATCGCGCATGCGCTCTGCCTCGCGCGCCCAGACTTCAAAATCGGGCTTGGACATTTTGCCTTTACTCACGCGAGCAAAGTATTTTTTATACGCCCGCTGGTGGACCTTCTAGATATCGTTGTTGTCGACTTTTTCTTTGAAGCTTTTTGCCGCTCCTATTTCACGGCAGGTCTTCCCGCCCTGCCCCGGTGCCGGTTCATTGCAATACAAATACGTCGCGCCCGGAGTCTGCAAAAACCAGCGGCGGCAGTTCGCACAGCGCTTCGGAACAAAGCCCTTTTGCAGTCCCTTCATTAGCTCTACGTAAACGAAATCCAGCAGTCCGTTGAAGTACATCTTCTCAACGATCTCGCACTCGCCCTGCACTTTGCCGCGCATACGGTACTGGGTCTTTACCTGCGGTGCGTCTACCTTGGAGCCAGCGCCGAGACTCACTCCACTAACAAACGCGCCGAGGTTATGCAAATATACTTGCTTCGCCAGAGATTCTTTTCTCTGGCCTTTTTTCTTTTCAAAGCCGACGCCCTTGAACATGGAGTCAAGAAACCATGCGTAACGTTCCTGAATGAACTGGATATCGTCCAACTGCTTTTGGACAAAGACCGGCGTATCGGACTTTTGCTCTATAACATGCTCTTCAAATGCCTCTCGTGCTTCCCCGACGACAAGCATCTCAACGGGAATATCTTTGAGCATCTGGAAGTCCGTGGCGTACAGTCTGTACAGCGGCAGCTCAGCGGAAACACTCAGCATATCCAAGTAAGCCCTCGGGGCTTCTTTGCTGTTCTTATGTTTCACAACGTCGTCAAGCCTGTCCATCACCGCTTGGTACGGTGCAGCATCAAGATTGAGGATCTCCGTGAGTATAGTTCCGTATGGCTGCTGCGCGGGATTCGATTCGACCCAATAACATGACTCGCCAAACTCGACTTTTGTATTTCTGCGCGGTCTCCTAATATCGAATAGATCTTTGCCTAACGTCCCCATGCCAATGTTCCTCTCAGTAGATAATGTATTTCAAACGATATAGTGTATGTAGTCAAATCATACATTATCTATTTACAAATGTCAACTTCTATGTTAGGGTAAGTTCAGAAGTAGATTATGATTCTGTAAATCAGATTATCTACTTGCATTGAGGGAGGGATAAAATGAGAAAAGAACTAAAAATAATTTCGCTCAGCGAAATAAAAACAGAAGAGGTAAAGTGGCTGTGGTATCCGTACATCCCGTTCGGGAAGGTGACGATCGTGCAGGGAGACCCGGGCGAAGGGAAAACAACTTTTGTTCTCTCTGTCATCGCAGCACTGACTCGCGGTGAGGCTCTGCCAGAATGTGAGACCGGGCTGCCCCAGATGAATGTCATCTACCAGACTGCTGAGGATGGGCTCGCCGATACAATAAAGCCTCGGCTCGAAGCAGTCGGCGCAGACTGCTCGCGTGTCCAGACCATCGACGACAGCAAGAGCATGCTGACGCTGACAGACCAGCGGCTTGAGGAAGCAATATACAGCACAGACGCCGGGCTGCTCGTGCTCGACCCATTGCAGGCATATCTCGGCAGTGGCGTGGATATGCACAGGGCAAACGAGATCAGACCAATAATGAAAAAGCTGTCTGCAGTCGCGGAGCGGACAGGCTGCGCGGTAGTCCTCATTGGTCACATGAATAAGGCGAGCGGAATGAAATCCGGGTACCGCGGGCTCGGCTCAATAGACTTCACCGCCGCAGCAAGAAGCATCCTCGTTGTCGGACGCATACAGGATGAGCCGACCGTAAGAGTCATAGCGCAGAGTAAGAACAGTCTTGCACCGGAGGGCAAGTCAATTGCGTTTGAGTTAGACCCAGAGCATGGCTTTCAGTGGAAGTGGAAGGGTGCCTGCGAGATCACAGTTGATGAGCTTCTGAGCGGCGGAGGTCAGGTGCAGACAAAAACTATGCAGATGGAGGATGAACTCAAAAGGATTCTGAACGCCGGTGAAATAAGTGCAGAAAAGATACTTCTCCGTGCAGACGAGCTTGGGATCTCAGAACGCACTCTGAAAATTGCAAAGAAGAATCTCAGCATCGTCTCCGTAAAACGCGGCGACCAATGGTATTGGAAGCTTCCCAAGGGTGTAAGAGTGTAACGTTCTTAAGTCTTTGCACCCTTGCCTTCTTCCCGCGCTTGTCCGCACACGAGGCGCTGTGTGCGCTTTTGCGGAAGCAGGTGTGGCGACGATACCCCGGCAGAAGAACGCGCGGTGTTTGGGGACGTTTCGCGGCATTTTCGTCCGGGTGCGCCCGTTCGAAAATGGCACTATGATAAAGGGAGGTACACCCAAAGGCGCACCTCCCGCCCACAAAGCCCCGCAACGCGGGTCTTTTCCGGGATGTCGGCAGCGTGCACATTTTCAACAAAATCTATAATTCAGGTGCACATAGGGCCGAAAATCTGGCTTGTTTCAGGGCATTCAGCGGTTCTCGCAAAAACTATTTCTGTTCTCAAAGGAGGAGTCAAATGGCAAGTATAAAGAAGATAAATGAAAGAAAATTCAAGATAACTATCAGCAACGGCTACCGCGCCGACGGCAGGAAGATCAGCAAAGCAAAAACGATCACGGTTCCCGATACCGTGCCGCGCAAGCAGATAGAGCAGTATGTGAATCATGCGGCCGTCGAGCTCGAACGCGTGTTCAAAATAGGGTACGCGGAGTACGGGGAGATGAGCTTTGAAGAGTACTCCCGGCACTGGCTGGCTCGGCAGCTTAAATATTCGCAGGGTACGAGAGAATCATATCGGCGGATCCTTGAAAAAGTGTATCCGTACATAGGAGATATAGAAATCGCAAAGCTCCGTCCGCTTGCTCTTGAGAACATGCTGTCAGAGCTGCGCAAGATGCTGCACCGCGGGAAGCCCATAAAAGAATCCACGGTTAAAAAATATCTCACGGTAGTGTCTGCGGTGCTGAGTGACGCCAAGCGAAACGAAATCATTCAAAAGAATCCGGCGCGCATGATTGATCTGCCGCAATGCGAGCAGAGCAAACAGTTCGTGCCGACCGATGAAGAAGCTCAGCTTCTGCTGACGGAATTCTGTAACCTGCCTCTCACATACGAGACATACTATGTGCTCGCCATGTTCACCGGCTGCCGCCGCGGGGAGCTGTGCGCATTGAAGTGGTCCGATGTGACTATCTACGACAACTACGATTGGGCGACCATAAACATCTCTCGTTCGCGCAGCTCCGTTCCGGGCAAAGGCGTCGTTGAAGGAAGCACAAAGAGCGGTCGTTCAAGAACAGTCGCTGTGGACAGCGATATCGCAGGCCTCATTGCCTGTCTCTATACAGAGAAGGAACGCGAAGCAAATGAGCGTGGAGAAGAGATAAGCGAATACATATTCACGAATGAGTACGGCAAGCTCATTCACCCCGATACGTTCTCAAAGACGCTCCGCAAAATATATGACAGCATCGGTCTGCCGCACGAGTTTCATCTTCACACACTGCGGCATTATTACGTGACGACTCTCCTGCACAGCGGAGTTGACAAGCAGACCGTTGCTGACCTTGTCGGTCACTGCGATACGTCCTTCCTTGAGCGCACGTACTGTCACCCACGGCTCGACAAAAAGCGCAGTGCAGCCGAAGCATTTGCCGCCGTGCAGTTTGGTGAGTCTATAAGATCAAGACCGTAATCATTGTTGGTTTGGTAGAATTTCTCCTGCGTGCAAAAAAGTAATAGCTTTCCGTACCTGTTTGCAGTATGTTGTGTCTGCAAAACAGACCTCTACTCTGCTGAGGTCAACAGAAAGGAAATGACAGATATGGCAAGCATAAGAAAACGTGGGAACAGTTACCTGATCGTAGTCTCAATGGGCTATGACTGTGCGGGTAACAGGCTCAAATCCATGCAGCAGACGGTACACCCGCCTGCCGGCATGACGCCGAAGCAGACAGAGAAATGGCTCAACGAACAGGCAGTGCTCTTTGAGCTCAGCTGTAAACAGCAGCCACAGCAGACGGCATCTAACATGACTCTCGCCGAATACTCAAAGTACTGGTTCGAGAACATCGCGCCAAACAAGCTCGCAAGCTCCACCGTAGCGCGTGAGAAAAGCGACATCGACAGGTTTCTTCCGCACATAGGTCATTACAAGCTCACAGAGCTGCGGCCGGAGCATTTCCGAAAGCTCTATGTCGCACTGCGCAAAGAAAAGAATATGATAAACGGCAAACCGCTCTCCGAGCTGACAGTTGAGGGAGTCCACGCATGTCTGTGCGGGATACTCAGCGATGCAGTGGAGAGCGGTTTGTTGGATCATAACCCCGCGTGGCGCACCTACAAGTATTCGAATATCGATAAAAAGCAGCAGGTCGTTGCCGACGAGGAGATTCTGCAAAAGCTCATCTGCGCGCTGGATAAGGAAAGCATTAAATACGAGACTTACTTCAAACTCATCATCGCAACGGGGATACGGCGCGGCGAGTGCTGCGGCATTAAATGGAGCGACATTGACTATGCCGGGCGCAGCATACATATCTGCCGCAATGTAGTCAAGGTCAGCGGTGAGGATATCTGCATCAAGGAGCCGAAAACCAAAGCAGGCAATCGCTATGTGTACTTCTCACCGGAGATGGGGACGCTGCTGAAAGAGTACCGCCGCTACTGTGAGACTGAGGCACTGCACTACGAGGGTCGGACTATAACCGACAACGACTTTCTGTTCAGAAAGCATGAGCTGGACGAGCCTATGACGCCGACAACATTCACATGGCGCTTCAAACTGATCCTCAAGAAAAACGATCTGCCGTATAACCTGAATGTACATTCGCTCCGTCATACAAACGCCAGCTTGCTGATTGCAAACGGCACGGATGTTGCGACGGTCTCAAGCCTCCTCGGTCACGCGCAGGTCTCGACAACTCTGGACATCTATACTCACGCATTCGACAAAAATAAGAAAGCCGCCAGCGATAAGCTGCATAATGCGCTGGAGATATAAAGGTACCCGCCACGGCTCAGGTGAGCCGTGGCGGTGTGGCAGTGTCAGCCAATTTTGAGGACATAGGAAAGTTAAATCAGACCAGCCCCGTATACAGGTATTGTTTTGAATGCTACGCAAAGTCTGTTGTTTTTTACAAAGCTTTAAATGCTTTACCGTCAATCAGAATTTCATGGTGACATGATGCATCAAGACCATCAATAATATTTATTAAATCTTGGCTGTTTAGTGTAATTGCAGTAATGACTTGAAATGGCTTCTTTATTTCCACGACAGACTCAATGAAGCTTTTCATATCTTCCGGGACAATACTTTGCTGTGCAGGTTCATCAAAAATGATAACTCCGGGATGGTTACCATCCTTCTCAATGGAGGTCTGTAATAGTGCCATTGTGAAAGCCCAAATCACACGAATACCATCACTGGCAGAAGAATCAAACTTCATATCAAACCCATCAATAGTGGGTAGGAGCGACGAATCCATAGAAATATCAATGCCCTCAAAACTTGACAAGCTACTGTAATGATATCGTTTTAGATTGTTAATAAAGTTCTTTTTCAAAAGGGCAATTTTTTCTTCGTCAGACTCAGAAATAATCTTCCCTGGGAGCCTACCCTTTTGATCAAGGTATGTATTCCATTCTCCTGATAACCTCTTCAATTGTTCAATCAAGGAAGCAACCGTATCATTCAATTTAGACAATCTCTCAATGCGGCTACTGATTTCTATTCTCTTGAGCATAATGGCTTCTGAGGCCTCTGAATCTACAGTTGTAAACAAATCTGAACGAATAGTACTAGCTAATCTCCTTAACGTTTGAAGTCGAGACCCAAGGTCATTTTTCTCTCTATTGAGTTTTTCACGAGCCTCTTTACGACTCCCCAATGTAAATTCAAGCATCTTTTTCTGCTCTTTAAGATGCCTTATATTATCCTCAATACTCATAAAACCGCTTGCAACTTCTGTATCAATCAGATTATCTTGTATATGCTGTTTGCAAACCGGGCAAATGTCTACCGAAATCTCTCCACCAATTGCCTCTGATCCAAATTTCTGAAGTCGTGCAGCATCGTTGTTATTTCTAATATCCGAATTCACGAGTGCCAAATTTGCTACAAGGCGTTTGATGACTTCATCATAATTTGCTATACTCTCATTTATTTCATATATACGCTTTTCGAATGCAAGAATCTGGTTTTGTGTTTCTGATAGTTCTGTGTTCAGGGCTTCAAAATTATCGCGCACACAAGGCTTCAACTGGCGTATATTGTCGTACTTAGCACTAAGAGACTTTACCTCATCTTCAATAGAAGATGTTCCTGAAACGGAAACAACTATTCTTGAGATATCTCTGTCAGTTAGCACCTTTGGGTGAATCGGTAAATTTGAGACTTCACATGATTCTAAATGAACACATCTTTCGATGCCGGAAACTAATTGTTCCCATTCCTGTTCCAATTGGGCTTTTACTGCTTTAAGACGGTCTCTCTCTTTTTCATTTTTTAGCGTATCTAGCCCCAATATGTATTCTACGATTCGTTTCTTAGATTCACGAAATCCAAAAACCGGCATACCAGAGAGAATATCTGACCAACCGTGTTTCTGTTCAATAAACATAGATGCGAAAATTACCTGAAGATACAATTTCCGTTCATTGCCATCCGATGTTTGAACTAGCGGGAGTTCCATATGAAGAAACTCTTCAAGAAAAGTATGAAATCCTTTTTCACTTGTTGCAGAGTTTTGAATATTGACATAGAAATCCTCAGACAATGTCTGGTGATCACCTATTGAATCATAATCTCCAAAATAAACAGTTACAAGGCGATTATCTTTACCTTCCGCTTTGATATTCCTGTAAATTGTCCGCGTTTCATTTCCATTGCTAATTTCTAGATAAGCGCCTGATTCGGTTACTCGTAATGGTGCACCATCATCTTCAATGGCAGTCTTGAATGCGGACGTAAGAACTTTGTTTCCAATTCCACCTGCCCCACCAAGTATCTGTTCAAAGCCAAGGCAATAATAAATTGCGGCCAGAATAGAGCTTTTACCGCACGTGTTTCCAAGACTTGCAATAAAATTTAATCCGCTTTTAAATTTTTTGTCGATTCCATATAGGCCCTTAATGGTGTTAATTTCGATACGCAGCCTATTAATCATCAGCATATGTTGTCCCCCATTTACCAATCATTTCATCAACTTTATTTTCAGTCAATCTTTTTGATAATAAGCATAAGTCGTTTATCTCAACTACCATTAAATTTTCATCGGCCTTTATTTGCTCTGCAAGTAGCCTACCACGATCGGTTAGCTTGAATTTCGAATTTTGCTGTCGTTTAATCAGTCCATACCCTATTGCAAATGTTAAGGCACGGTTAACCGCTGGATCAAATCGAACAACTGGTACACTGTCGCTTTCATCTGTATAATCAATAAGTTTTTTCATGTTGTCATGAGAAATTAGTGCAAATGAAATCATATGGAGTTTTACTAAAGAGCATACATCTCCCCAACCACAAATTCGCATGATTAAACATAGCTGAGCAACCTTATAACTTATACGGTAATTGTATGGAACAGCATCCGGCTTCGCGTCAAAAACGATACTACTATAGTCCATAGATACTTCGTTCATATACTCACCCCTTAAATTCCAATGAGCAGTCCGCAAGCCAACTCGCTACCAAGTCTTGTTTCAGTTCGCCAATAGACGCCTCTGTAAATCTAGATGAAAAGTCCTGTTCAAGTTTAGAATGGAACTTATCGAGAATATCCTCAAACAACTGGCGATTCATAGCCTTGTCAGTATTCAATAGCGTTTTAATTGATACGTCTCGTTTGTAACTTTGTTCAAGCTGATAAATCTCCTCATATATTTCGGGGAAATGCACACGTAAGTTGTTCAGTGTTTCTAATCCACTTATATAGAAGTCAACATAAATTCCGACAAGCTTATTCAAAGATTCCTCATCGTCGACGGTCATTATTGCCTTAATTTTCCTACGAATATTAGAAACCTTTTCAGAATCGCATTTTGACCAATCTGGTTCGCTCGTGTGCCCAATAGCTGTATTCAGTTTTATGTCAGTTAAATTTGTACGAATAATCCGACTTATTTCTGGAGTAAAATCGTCTGCAGTTTTAATTACAATCTGAAAACCATCCGCAATATGTTCATAAGCGGCTGGCTTGTCTTTCTTGGCTTTGAGAACTTCTTGACGTTTGCTTTCCGCATGCGCAATGATTCGAGCATCTTTATACTCGGGAATATTGAAATGCCACTCTACAACAGGCGGGACCCCAAGGGCTCTAAGCCTTGTGGCATTTTGTTTCAGTTTTTCTATATCTGTGGTAAGTTTGTCACGCTGATGTTCATAGAGTTTATTATCAGTATATTCTCTTTCTGGGCAGTAGCATTGGTGAACAATTCCCTTATTCGTAAACCCTTCTATGCCCGCATCCCCTCCTTGAGTAGCAGGGATCGGAGTGTAGTTATCTGCCTGGTAGCGCAATCGATAACACTTGACGCACAATTCTTCCCATGCGTTGCCTGACATATATCCCTCAATAAATTTTCTGATGTCACTCATGACACTTTCCCCCTAATCAGGTTTAACGTAATTGAGTTTGTACAATCTGGCTTACGGGACAACGCGCAGATATCCACACAAAATTCCTCTGTTTCATCTGGATAGTGTACTACAACAAGTCTAAACAATGTGTATACCTTCACAACTACAACTTCTTTTTTTGTTAGAAAAAGCACATCGCCCATTTGGGGAGAATATTGAACATTCATTTTCCAGCCCCTTCTTATATTTGGCATCATTCATAACGCCAAGTGTAGTTATCAGCACATACAAGCACATTTTCATTGCAATCTCTGCTGTAGTGGTTTTAATATTGTCGTTTAGTGTAGTATAACGATACACATATGGGATTATTGTACTACAAGCGATATCTTCTTGATTACTACCTTTCTTCAAACAGCCAAACCTTGCCATTCGTAATACTATGAAGAACCACATTTCTCTATATTTTTATTATATCAGACAAACCCGAAAAATCAACAAAACGATTATATTCTCAAAAATCTTATCAATATACTAATTCCTGATGTATTGATGCTCCGGATTTCAAGGCTACAATTACCTCGTTGCAGGTTTCTACCGTTACACTCTCAACTACCTGACGGATCAACGTTTCATCCCATTCAGTTATAGCTGATGGTGTTGTTTCTGCTGCTTGCCTGCATTGCTCTATATGAGCCGTGGCTTTGCCGCTCTCGGCTAACATCCCTTGTATCTCATCACGCTGGACTTTCAATGCCGTTTGCTTCTGCATTTTGCAGCTTCGGGGCCTACCCCCGTTCTTCTCTCCCAAGTATGATCTGAAACGGCATCCGAACTACCGTTATA